>Ga0118677_10000451_pt1 | contig 90103 bp, 90 predicted proteins | sample AliMusrvi5mmetaG_FD_86154 | JGI IMG/M metagenome (GOLD analysis project Ga0118677, IMG submission 86154) | reverse complement strand
CGGTGCCTATATCGGTGACCTGTTCATGAGTATCATCCACACCTGTGCTCTCGCCAAGATCAATCCCTTCGATTATCTCACGGCTCTGCAGAAAAACACCTCAGCACTGTTTGCCAATCCGCGAGGTTGGTTGCCCTGGAATTATAAGGAAAACTTCACATCTCCCGCTTGTTGAACGAGATCCAGCACCTACTCCCCCACCGGACTTTACCAGCTATTGTTCTGGCAAGATAGGCAGGCTTGCCGAAAGGACACAGTGTATCAGCAACAAATAGCAACTGTTGAAAAGACAGAGGAGTCCTCATCAACCAAAACGCCCCCAAGTCTTCCCGGAGCAGACCTCAAAGGAACTCCGATACAAGGTGAAGAGGCAAAACGGCCCCCGACGCCGCAAGAACAAGAAGCGCTCCTTGTCACGACGAAAGCGGAACCGCAGACTGTGACTCAACCCGTAGTCATTCAAAAAAGCGAGCCGTCGCCAGAGTTAAAGCAGCAAATACCAATTGTTGCGAAGAAGGATGACTCTCTCATGGTCGCGAAGTTGGTTCTTAAATCTCAGGACAATGCCGAAAGCGGTCTGATAGGAACGCCAACCAAGGATACAGGAGCAAAAAGGCTGGTAGTGTATGACTTTGATGCCAACGATCAGTACAGGACTGTAGCACTCATTTTGGCAGAGGTCCTGCGAGAGGAAGTGTTTAAGCTAAAACAGTATATTTTGGTAAACCGCGAGGATCTACAAAAAATCCTGGCAGAGATGGCACTTCAGCAAACGGGGTTGATTAACGAGAAAGATGCGGTCCTGACAGGAAAGGGTCTTGCGGCGGACCAAGTGGTGACGGGTAGGCTTGGTCTCATTGGAAAGCTCTTCTTGATGCAAGCGAAACGAGTAGATGTGCAAACATTTAGCACATTAGGACTCGCATCGTTAAAATTCACTGAGGGTCATGAGGATGAGTTGCTCAATAAACTTCCTGAATTTGCCAGGACATTGGTGGGGCTGGAGTAGGGCGAGGGTCACTAAGGAGAACGTTGATCATCCTATCCGCCTTAAAATTTAATATTAACGGGATGATAGGCGTTTGTATGTTCTCTCACTGTAAAGGCAGATGACAAAAAAACATGAACCTCGGGACTTGGATTTTAAAAATGTGATAATGCATCTCGGTCTATGACTCTTCGATGGTTCCTTTGGTTATGTTTATTTTTCACTCGGCTCGTTTGTAGCTTCAGATATCAACGTCTAAAACTAAATTTTTTTCTAAGCCATTTTTGTATTGGGAAAGGAACTACACCCACCAGCCAAAAGCACTCTGCACAAACCCCACATGATTTGTCATCGATTTTCGTAAAATATTCCCCGTATCGAGCCACGACCTATGCGCGCACAATCCGTGCCGCTTTGTCCAGTGGTATACGTCTTATCATGCGGACGATTAAAGTTACTTTAGTCGATGTGGCTTGGACTGACGTTGATTGAAGTGGATACATTTCATCTGACCAAGCACCCGATACATTCTTAAGATCTCCACCTCTTCCAGGGAGTACAAACAGGCAAATGGTGGGTAGATGGTGGGTAATTTTCCTGCAAACAAAAAAGGGGTTAACTCGTAATGAGTTAACCCCTTAATTTTATTGGTGGAGCTAGACGGGATCGAACCGACGACCTCTTGACTGCCAGTCAAGCGCTCTCCCAGCTGAGCTATAGCCCCAAGTTTGTCTTAGTCAAAAAACACGGCTATCATTAACAAGGTTTGAGGCCTGTGTCAATAAAAAATAAGATAAACTTTTCATGAAAATAGCATAGTTGTTGCCAATGAAATTGAGGTTTGGTATGCTTCAAGGTTTCGTGGGAGTGGCTCACTTTTTATCACAATGCAGATGCTCTTAGGGCTCAACTTCGTTATCCGGCTTTGGGCTGATATATTTTCAAGGTGCGACCGGGTGCCTTTTTATCTTATCTCAAGGGAAAATACATGTATTCACCATTTAATTTTCTGTTTGGATGGTTGTCAAACGATCTCGCCATCGATCTTGGGACGGCCAATACGGTTCTCTATGTCAAAGGCAAAGGGATTGTACTGAGAGAACCCTCGGTGGTCGCCGTTCGACAAGACGGCAGGATGAGCAAAGTGCTCGCCGTCGGGCAGGAAGCAAAAATGATGCTTGGCAAGACTCCAGGTAACATTACTGCTATTCGACCCATCAAAGACGGTGTCATCGCCGATTTCGAGGTTACCGAGGCGATGCTGAGGTATTTTATCAATAAGGTACATAACAGAAGAACCCTGGTGCATCCGCGGATCATGATCTCGGTTCCATCCGGGATTACTCAGGTCGAGAAAAGGGCCGTGCGGGAGTCCGCGGAATCCGCTGGCGCCCGAGAGGTTTATCTCATTGAAGAGCCGATGGCGGCAGCCATAGGTGCCGGTTTGCCGATCACCGAACCCACCGCCAATATGATTATTGATATCGGCGGCGGTACTACGGAGGTGGCGGTTATTTCGCTTGCGGGAATTGTCTATGCAAAATCGGTCAGGGTTGCCGGCGATAAAATGGATGAGGCAATACTGCAGTATATCAAGCGTAAACACAACCTGGCGATCGGTGAACGTACCGCCGAACTCATTAAGACCACTATCGGTAATGTAATGCCGGAAGAACCCTACGAAACCATGATGATCAAAGGGCGGGATCTGGTCTCCGGGGTTCCCAAAACACTGCAAATTACCGCCGATGAAATACAGTCGGCCATTGCCGAACAGGTCGATGTAATCGTCGAGGCGGTGCGGGTAGCCCTTGAGGTGACACCCCCTGAACTGGCGGCCGATATTGTTGATAACGGCATTGTCCTCACCGGTGGCGGGGCGCTTCTCAAAAACCTTGATAAATGTCTGAAAGAGGCGACGGGAATGCCTATCATAGTCGCTGAAGATCCTCTGTCTTCAGTGGTTTTAGGGTCAGGGAAAGCACTGGATAACCTTGATATCCTGCGGGAAGTGACTATCGAATAATTCCCGTTACGGCGATGTAATACCTGTGCCGGCACGGAGAATCGGTCGGCACCCTATGTTCTGTTTTCTATTGTTGTGATCCGTGCGAAAGAATACCAAAGCTATTCAGGGTCGATCGATTGGCGCAACCATCAGGATTCTGTTGCTGATAACGCTCTTGCTCGTTGTCGGTTTATTGTTGCTTGCCGCCATGCTCGGTGGCAGGTTTGGCCCACCTCACCAGTTTACCCTTGATTTTATAGGGCCTTTGCAAAGCGCAGTTACCCGCACATTTTCTGGAATAGTTAACCTGAAAAACGATTATGTTGCTTTACTCAATGTGCGGGCTGAAAATAAACAACTGCAGGCGCAAATCGATAAATATCTCACCGAACTGGGTGAGTATCGCGAAGGATACAGCACCTACCGCCATCTGCAGGAGTTGTTGGGCTTGAAGGATAAATTGACCTTCAAGCCTATTGCCGCCCGGGTAGTGGGTAAAGAACCCGCCTATTGGTATCAGACTATTGTTGTCGATCGAGGTAAAAAGGACGATATTCTGGAGGGCATGATTGCCTTTGCCCCTGGTGGAGTTGTCGGACAGGTCATGCACACGGCAGACAATTATTCGAAAATTCTCCTTGCCAATGCCCCAAGCAGTGCAATAGACGCCATGGTTCAGAAAAACAGAACCCGAGGGATCTTGAAGGGTGCGGGGGAAAAGGGTTTTGTCCTGCAATATGTTTTGAAAACAGCCGATGTGGAGGTGGGTGATTTTATCGTCACGGCCGGCATTGGTGGTGTTTTTCCTGCCGGGATGCCTCTTGGTAAGATTTCTAAGATCGAGAAGAAGCAGCGTGGAATGTTTCAGGAAATCGAAGTGGAACCGCATATCGATTTCCAAAAATTGGAGTATGTTTTGCTTGATCCTACGGATCGCAAAGCGGTTTTAGATTCCATGAACTTGTCGCCGGCGAGGTAGTTTCAGGATGTTGGTTATTTCATTTTGGGCAGTCGGCATTGTGTTGATAATAGCCCAGACCACCCTCCTCGAATATTTGCCGCTGTGGTTGGGACGACCGGATGTGGTCTTCGTCCTGGTGGCTTTTATCGCTTATCGCTTTGCCTGGATCCCCGGGATCCTTCTGGTGTTCGCTTTAAGTTGGGTTCTCGACGTCGTTGCCGGAATCTATCTGGGCTTGTATCCGTTGGTGTGTCTGTTGGCTTTTACTGCTTTGAAAACTCTGACCAATAAAAGCCCGGTGAAGGAATCCACCTATCAAATACCGCTAGTGGGTCTCAGTTATTTTCTCAGCCAGATTTTTTTTTACTTTGTCAATTCTATCCTCTTGCCCGATATGCTCCCGGAGTGGTCTTGGCCCGGGGCTTTGCAAAGAACGGTTCTGGTAGTCCTCTCGGCAATTCCGCTGTTTATTCTCTTTAACCGACTGTACGAATATATCCAGAAGCGTCGTCTCCGCGGCAAACCACCAAGGAGGCGCTCCCAGCGAGCAATATGAAAGAAGAAACGGGTCTGAAAGAAGAAGAAACGGGTCTGAAATTAGCTTTCAAGGAAATTGAGGACATCGAAGAACGAGATGAAGCAGCCCTCGATCTGTTGAAAAAGAGACTGCTGGGAGTAGCCATTGTCGTTCTCTTTTTCTTTGTGGCGATAGTTCTCAGGTTATGGAATCTACAGATAATCGAAGGCCCCGAATATGAGAAACGTTCCTATGGGAATCGGGTCAGGATCAGGCAAGTGGCAGCTCCGAGAGGGCATATCCTCGATCGGAACGGCAGAGAGATAGTCACCAACCGGCCCTCTTTCGATGTCCTTCTCATTCAGGAAGATTCTCACGATATCGGTGACGTCCTCAAGCGACTGGCCCCCATCCTTGGCACCGATGTTACCGCTTTGTGGGCAAAAGTACGCGAGGCTTCAGGCAATCCTCGGTATATGCCGGTGCGCTTGAAAGAGGATATTGATTGGAAAACCTTGGCCTATCTGGAAAATCACAACCGTGACTTTTCCGGTATCCGGATTGAGGTACAACCTGTTCGGGTGTATCATTATGAGGATCTCGCGGCGAATACCATTGGTTATCTTGGGGCTATCTCCAAGAAAGAATTGGAGGAAGCCGATAAGAACATCTATTCCGGCGAAGATATCATCGGCAAGAAAGGGATCGAGAGGCTTCGCGAAAAAGATCTTCGAGGGCAAAAGGGGCAGAGTTATTCGGAGGTCGATGCCAAGGGTTTTGAACAAAAACAGTTGAAAACCGTGGAACCACTTTCCGGGCGCGAGATCCGATTAACCTTGGACGTTGATCTGCAACAGATCGCCGAGAGCTATATGGACGCCGGCGAAAAATCCGGGGCGGTTGTGGTGATGGAGGTCAACACCGGTCGAGTGCTGGCCGCCGTTTCCGCCCCCAGTATCCACATTAAGGAATTCATCGGCGGGATCTCCCTGGAAGAATGGAAGGCCCTGCTCGATAACACGAAACATCCGCTCATCAACAAAGTGGTGCAGGCTACCTATCCACCCGGTTCAACATATAAGATGGTAACGGCACTCGCAGGCCTCGCGAAAGGAGTTATTGATGAAAATACCGGTTTTTATTGTCCGGGCTCCTATACATTTGGTAACCGGACATATAAATGCTGGAGGCATAGCGGACACGGCGCGGTAAATCTGAATAAGGCGCTTGGAGAATCTTGCGATGTCTATTTTTACAATGTTGGGCAGCGGGTGGGAGTCGATGGCCTGGCGGAATTTGCCCAGAAACTTGGACTTGGCATGAAAACCGGAGTGGAGATGGAATATGAAAAAGAGGGACTGATTCCGACGAAAAAATGGAAGTTGAAAAGCCGAAAAGCCAAATGGCAGGACGGGGAAACGCTTTCTGTTGCCATAGGCCAGGGCTATAATCTGGTAAGCCCGCTGCAACTCTGCGTAATGACATCGACCCTGGCCAATGGCGGTAAGGTTTATAAACCTCAGCTAGTCGAACAGGTGGTCGATATCGAAGGGGCCATTGTCGAAAACTTCAAACCGGAATTGGTGAGTCAAACAACCGGCCTGGACAAATATTTCAAGCTCATTAAAAAGGGTATGGAGGAAGTTGTCCAAGGCAAAGGCGGAACTGCCCGCAACGTTGCTATTGAGGGTTTACGGATTGCCGGGAAGACTGGAACCGCCCAGGTCGTGCGACTTGCTCAGTATCGAGGCTTGAAGGAAGCGGTTATTCCCTATGAAGCTCGGGACCACGCCTGGTTTACCTGCTATGCACCGGCGGATAATCCGGAAATTGCCGTGACGGTTCTTGTCGAACATGGATTACATGGAGGGTCTGCAGCCGGGCCTATAGCCAGAGCCGTGTTGAATCAATATTTTAACGGGAAATCCGGCGCTAAGGATCCGAGCAAGTTGGTTCCTGTAGTCATTGATCCTGAAGATGGAACAATAGAATGATTCGTATAGACAGAAGGTTGTTCGAGCATTTCGATATGGTGTTGATGCTGCTGATTTTTCTGGTATGCATGATGGCTTTCTTCAATCTCTACAGCGCATCTTTTCCGCCAAAAGGGTACGGCAGCCCACCTTATATAAAACAGGCATATTTTTTCCTCATGGCCTTCACCGCCTTTATTTTTGTCATCAGCTTTGATTATCAGGAATTGCATTCCTGGAACTATCCGATGTATGCGGTCATCATTGTTCTCCTCGTGTTGGCCGAAACCATTGGCAATACTGCCGGCGGGGCGCAACGTTGGATTAACCTCGGCTTTTTTAAACTCCAGCCATCGGAACCTGCAAAACTGATGCTTATCATCACCCTCGCCAGCTACTTTTCGCGCAAGGAGATAAGTGACGGCTATTCCATAAGAAACCTCCTGGTTCCGGCTTTACTTACCGCCATCCCTTTTGTTCTTATTCTCCTGCAGCCGGATTTTGGAACGGCCATGATGCTCGGTATAATCTTTGTATCGATGGCGATGTTCGCGAAGCTCAGGATGTCCACCTATGTCATAATGGGCAGTTCGGCTCTGGGCCTTGGTATCTTTGCCTGGGAAAGGGTATTGAAGCCTTATCAGAAACAGCGAATATTTACATTTCTCGAACCTGAAAAAGATCCGATGGGCCACGGGTATCAGGTCCTGCAATCGAAGATTGCCGTAGGCAGCGGCGGCAAATTCGGCAAGGGCTATATGGAAGGAACCCAGGGCCATCTCCATTTTTTGCCGGAACGGCATACCGATTTCGCCTTTTCAGTTTGGGGTGAGGAATGGGGATTTGCCGGGAGTGTGATTTTGGTCGGCACCTATTTTCTGTTGATCATGTGGGGATTATATGTGGCGATGTACGCCAGGGACCGTTTCGGAGTGTTGCTGGCCTTTGGCGTGGTGACCCTGATTTTTTGGCAAGCGGTGATAAACCTCTGCATGGTCCTGGGATTTCTGCCGGTAGTGGGGATCCCTTTGCCTCTTTTTTCGTATGGCGGCTCGTCCCTGATGACGACCATGCTGGGGCTTGGGCTGTTGATGAATGTCAGGATGCGGCGGTTTCAAAACTCAATGTCACGGGATTAGGAGTTTTTACTCTCTTCTAAAACGAGTTCTCGCAAGGCTGCAATGAAGGTTGGGTTAAGGTTGAGCGATGAGCAGGCCTGGAGGTGCATTCCCAGGTGTTCCGCCTTTTCCCTATAGAGAATGCTTATCTCGAAAAGCGTCTCGATATGATCCGAGACAAAGCTGATCGGCACCATGAGAATATTTTTGCAGCCTTCAGCTGCGAGCTGTTCGAGCATCTCCGGAGTGGAGGGGGAGAGCCATTCGACCGGACCGCTCCTGCTTTGGTAGCAGAGCCTGCCCTGTATGCCGGTGATGTTCTCGATCGCCAGGATGGTCTCTTTGAGATGATCGACATAAGGGTCACCCTCTTTGATGAAGGACAGAGGGAGACTGTGGGCGCTGTATACCACTGCAACTTCCGGGGATTCGAAGGCTTGCAACCCGTCGGCAATATTACCTGCCAGAGCCTTGATATAGGATGGCTGGGCAGGCCAGGATGCGATCACCTTTAAGGGAAACCCGGGAGCCAACCGGCTCAGACAATTTCGAAAATGGGAAAGGGAGGAGCCTGTGGTGGCTTTTGAGAAATGGGGATACAGGGTAAGGAGGATTATCCGCCCAACCCTTTGTCGGAGCAGTGACCGAATCGCCTCATCCGCCAGAGGATGCCAATAGCGCATGGCTATTGCCACCGCATATTCACCATCCTTCTGCAGGGATTCCTCCAGTGCCTTGGCCTGGAGACCGGTAATTGTCTTCAGTGGTGAGCCGCCGCCTATTTTTGCGTAGTTGGCCTTACTTTTTGCCGCCCTTCGGCGGGAAATAAGCCATGCCAGCGGTTTTTGCAAGAAGGCCGGGCCCAGCCTGATTATTTGCCGATCGCAAAAGAGATTATAAAGAAACGGTTGGACATCGTCCAAGGTGTCCGGGCCACCCATATTCAGCAGGATCACCCCGGTCTTGCAGTTCTTTGCAGCCACTCCCCAGTATCTACCCCCCTTTAAAAAGAGAAATCATTGTACAAAGAAAGCATAAAAACAGCCAGTTTTCTTCTTGATAATTTATAAATAGGGCAATTCTCCAGAGGGACAAGGGGAAAAGAGGGAGGCGCGTCTTGATTCTCAAGGGCAGGGGAATATAATATAGGTAAGCGCCGATCCTTTCCATTCAGAAACGTTGCCGGAGCCAGTGTGTATGCCGCAACTGTCTGATGCGAAGGTGATCAGCAAGGGATTGCATCTTGCGATGCATGAGGCGAACGGTGGTAAGATACCATTGTTTGAATCCGAGATGGAGGAACTCTATGGAACTAAAGATCGAAGCCCGAAATGTTGAATTGCGTAAAAGCTGGCAGACGAAGATCAGTGAGGAACAGGAGAAACTCATTCGGCACTATCCGAATTTCGTTCTTCATTTACGTATCAGCATTGAAGCCACAACTCACTACAAAGAGGGAGGGTTTGAGATCAAACTTGTTGCCACGGTGCCTAACGATACGGTCGTTGTCACAAGAAGCGGTGAGTCGGTACGTACGGTACTGACCGAATCTTTTGATGTCCTGGCACTCCAGCTGAAAGAGATTCAACGGAAAAAGAGGAAAGGTCAAAAAGCGACAAACCATGTCGAAGGGAGTGATAACGTCGGAATAATCAGAAAACTTTCACCACACGAATCCTACGGTTTTATAATGTCAGCGGACAAAAGGGATATTTACTTCCATGAGAACGCTCTGAAAAATGTGAACATGGAAGACCTTGCTGAAGGGGATAGCGTTGTTTTTGGTGAAACCCACGGCGATAAAGGGCCCCAGGCCTCATGGGTGAGATCGGCCGAGTAAAATCGAAGTGCAGAAAGATCAGTGAAGGCCTCGGACAGCAATGTCCGAGGCCTTTTTATTGTTGAGGGTGATCGACAGCTGGGGAAAAAATTGTACGATACAAACAGAGCAAAAGCCGCTATACTTTAAGACGCGGTCAAAACCTTGGTGCCATAAAGGTATCGAGATGTATCCGGATCAGGAAATTCTGTGATTTTAAGGGAGTAACCAACTGTGTCGGAAGAAGTTTATCTTATAGACGGCAGTGCCTATATCTACCGAGCCTATCATGCTATTGTGCCTCTTTCCAATAGTAAGGGAATGCCTACCCATGCCGTACTGGGTTTCATTAACATGGTAAAGCGACTGATCCGGGAAAAGCACCCGGCATTTCTGGCCATTACCTTCGACAGCCGCGGACCGGTGTTTCGCCATCAGCTTTATCCGGCGTATAAGGCCAACCGGCCACCCATGCCAGACGACTTGAGTCTGCAAATCCCTTTCATAAAAAAATTTGTAGCCGCTGCGAATATCCTGATGCTTGAAGAACAGGGGGTTGAAGCGGATGACATCATTGCCACTGCAGTAAAAATATTCACCGCTCGCGGCCACAGGGTGGTTGTTGTTTCCGGCGATAAGGACCTTCTGCAACTGGTCGGTGAAGATGTGGTCATGTGGGATCCCATGAAAGATCGGGTGATGGACAGGGAGGCAGTCCACCAGAAATATGCCGTTTATCCTGAGCAACTCCTGGATCTTTTTGCACTTATCGGCGACAGCTCCGATAATGTCCCCGGTGTCCCGGGGATTGGCCCAAAGACCGCTGAAAAGCTGATCAACTCCTACGGTTCTCTCGATGGTCTCTATGCTCACCTTGACGAACTGAAGCAATCTCGGGCCAAAGAACAGATCATTGAAAATAAGGAGTTGGCATACCTTTCTCGCACCTTGATCAGGTTAAAGACCGATGTCGCCATCTCCGACGAATTGTCGAGGTATGCACTGGTCGCGTCCAATGACGAGGCCTTGGCGGATATCTATACGGAGCTTGAATTTTCCAGCCTCCTCAAAGGCATAGACACTGCTCAACCGGTACCAACCGACGGTTTCATAACGGTTCGCAGCCGGGAACAGCTGGCGGCTATGGTAGAGGCTCTCAGCGGCACGGAAATTCTCGCCGTTGATACGGAAACCACCTCCATCAATGCCCGCAACGCCCAGCTGGTGGGGATATCGCTTTGTAACAGCCTCGACCGGGCCTGGTATATTCCCGTTGGTCATCTTGACACCCAGGGCCACCTGATGGACGGGCAGCTGCCGACCGAGGAGGTAAGGGCGGCGGTGCAGCCTTTTCTTCTTTCCCCGCGGATCCTGAAAATAGGCCATAATCTGAAATACGATATCACCGTTTTCAAACAGCAGTGGGGGATCGACTTTGGCGGAGAGCTGGCCGACACCCTTATTGCCGCCTACCTTCTCGAAAGTGGAGGGCGGTCGCTCAAGCTCGATGATCTCTGTCAGGCGCGCGGACTGCGGTTGACCACCTTTGCCGAGGTTACCGGCAACGACAAGAGGGATGGTTGCTTTGCCTATGTGGATATCGAAAAGGCCGGTATTTATAGCTGTGAAGATGTTTATGGCGCCTTGCTGCTTTGGCGGGAATTCGCCCCTTTGCTCGAAGAAAAGGATTTAGATGATCTTTTTCGGCGGGTCGAAATGCCGATAGTTACTATCCTGGCGGAGATGGAAATCGCCGGTATTTGTGTGGATCCTGCCGTACTTGCTGCTTTGTCCCGGGATTTTACCGAAAAACTCGCCACCCTGGAGGCGCAGATTTATACAGTAGCCGGACATCCCTTCAATATCAATTCGCCAAAACAGTTGGGGCAGATTCTTTTCGAGGAACTGGAACTGGCCCACGGCAGAAAGACTAAAACCGGCTTTTCAACGGATGTCGGAGTGCTGGAAAAACTTGCCAGGAAGCATGAACTGCCGGCACTGGTTCTGCAATTCCGCACAGTGGCAAAGCTCCTGTCTACCTATGTCGAGAAACTCACGCAGCTCCAGGACCCGGCAACGGGGAGGATTCATACATCCTTTAATCAGGCGGTAGCGGCGACCGGCCGATTGTCGAGCAGTGACCCCAATCTGCAGAATATTCCCATCCGTACCGAGGAGGGCAGCCGTATTCGCGAGTCCTTTGTCCCAGGGTCGGGCTTGGTGTTTCTTGCCGCCGACTATTCACAGATCGATTTGCGCGTTCTTGCCCATTATTCAAAGGACAGGGCGTTGGTTGGGGCCTTCAGGGCCGAGGAGGATGTACATGCAAGGACGGCTGCGGAGATTTTTGGGGTTTCGCCGCTCCTCGTTACCTCGGAAATGCGTCGGGTGGCAAAATCCATTAATTTTGGGATTGTTTACGGCATGAGCAGTTTTGGCCTGTCCAATCAACTGGATATCGGGAGAAAGGAGGCGCAGAGATTTATCGACAGGTATTTTGCCCTTTACACTGGAGTGCAGCGTTTCATGGAGGAGATCGTGCGGCAGGCGCAGACCTGTGGCTATGTTACGACTCTCCTCAATCGCCGGCGTACTGTCCCCGATATTAATGCAAAAAACAGGGTCCAGCGAGAATTTGCCGAGCGTACGGCTATCAACACCCCGATCCAGGGCACCGCTGCCGATATTATTAAGTTGGCGATGATAGAGTGTCGGCAGGCACTTCGTATTGCGGGGCTATCGGCCAGAATGTTGCTGCAGATCCACGACGAATTGGTTTTCGAACTTCCTGAAACGGAGCTGGAGGCCACCCTGCCGGTTATCAGGTCGGCGATGGAAAATGCCATGGTGCTCGATGTACCGCTTGTCGTCAATTTTTCGGTGGGTAAAAGTCTTGCCAAGTGACCGAAGGGAAAACATTTTTTGCGCTAATGCAGCGCTCTCTCACTATCCGGGGAATTACTATGTCGACATCGCAACAGCTCGACAAGCTGATCGAAGAAATTAAGCTCTTTATTCGTTATGCAGTCCCTGAGGAGGAACTCGGGGAGGCGGGTGCACTGGTCGCCAGGCATCGGCACCATCGCCGGATTCTCAATCTGCTGCGGGAGTACTATGTCGCTTTGCCCGATGCACGGGAAGAGGCGGTCACCCGTATTACCAAGCTGCTGCAGCGGCAAGGCGTTTGTCTGTTTGTTCTCTCAACCACCTCGACTGCCCATCTCTACGCGGTATCTGTCGATGAAGTGGTTTGGTTGGGCGAATATCCAGGTGAATTGGATGCAGAGGTTTTGGCTTTTTTGGGCTTTTCCCACCAGGTGGAATTCAAAAAGATCTGTGTACCGATAAGCGATCTTGAAGCCTATGCTGGCGGTGTTAAGGACAAAAGCGGGGAATGCCCGGCCTGCGGTGTCGAGGAGGGGGAATACCATCTCCTCGGGTGTTCGGTGGAGGTTTGCCCGTGGTGCGACGGACAACTCAATAAATGCAATTGCCGCTTCGAACAGCTTGAAGCCGATATGGTCGATAACGAGGAACAACTGGAACGGTTCCTCGATTTGCTGACCGCCAAGGGCCGGATACCCTTCCAGGAGGAGCACGCACCTTACTACCCCGGCACCAGCGATGGGTTGGACTTGGACGAAAAAGAAAGGTGATGCGCCTTGGTCGCTGTCGGAGGGAGAGTCGGAGCTGATTTTTTTCGCCACGACTTCCCCTGCAACGGAACTCTTGCCTATTTCCCGGTCACGGACTTGAGGTATTGGTACAGGTCGGAGTCTGAAGACAACACCAGCGAAGTATTATTGCCGACGATTTCGTGGTAACTCTCCAGTGTCTTCTGAAATGCATAGAAGTTAGGATCCTGGGAGTAGGCATCGCCATAAATTTTGGTTGCTTCTGCATCGGCGCGACCTTTTATGGTGAGGGCCTCCTTATTGGCGGAGGAGATGATTTCCTGGAGTTTTCGTTCAACCGTTCCGAGAATCTCGGCCTTCTGTCCTTCTCCCATCGAGCGTTTTTCCGCGGCAATCCGTTTTCTTTCGGAAATCATCCGATCGTAAACCTTGAGACGCACCGAGTCGATATAATTAACTCTTTTAAACATCACGTCAATCAACTCGATACCGTATTGCGGAGTAATCTTGGCGGCAATCTCAAGAATATGTTTGCTGATCTGATCTCGACCCTTTTTCGGCTTGCTGCCGATGGTGTCGAGGTCGGTGGTTTCCGACATGGTGGCAACAGACCAGTCTGAGCTGCGGATAATTTCAATCAGATCATTTTTGTTCACCATATCACGAACGGTACCATCAATGATATCATTTAGCAACGATTGAGCCCTGCTCTCGGTCTTGACGGCTTGCAGAAATTTCAGGGCATTGGTGATACGCCAACGGGCGGTTACATCAAGATAGACAAAGGTTTTGTCATTGGTGGGAATCTGGTTGGGTTGGCCATTCCAAATCTGAATTTTCTTCTCAAAAACCTCAGCATGCTGAATAAAGGGCATCTTGAAATGCAATCCTGCTTCAGTGACAGGATTACCAACCGGTGCACCAAATTGAGTTACCACCACCTGTTGGCCTTCTTCCAAAATAAAAAAACCGTCGTAGACGATGACCATTGCCAGGAGAACGAGACCTGCGAGAAAAAACTGGGCTATTTGCTTCATATCTATTTCCTTTCTGAGTATCAGTCTATTTCAACTCAACTGCCGGAGTTTTTTTCAGACCGCCTGCCGAGGTGATGTTCAGGAGCGGTAAGGGTGCCTGTTGATTTTTGTCGATGACATAAACTGATTGAACGCCGGGAAGAATATCCTTCATAGTTTCAAGGTAAATGCGCTTGCGGGTAACCTCGGGGGCGGTTTTATACTCTTTGAGGATGTCCAGGAAACGCTGGGTTTCACCTTTGGCATTGTTAATCCTTTGCGCCTGATAACCGTAAGCCTCTTCGACCATTTTCTTGGCATCGCCGCCGGCCTTGGGGATGACTCGGTTATAATTTTCTTCCGCTTCATTTACCATGCGTTTCATATCCTGATCGGCTTCGTTGACTTCGTTGAATGCCGGTTTAACCTGGTCCGGAGGATTGATGTCCTGGAACTGGACGGTTCCAATGGAAACGCCACTCATGCCTTTTGGAAACAAACCGTCCAGTTGGCTTTGTAATTCCAACTTCACTGAAGCGGCAAGGAGATCACGGTTGCTGAGAACATAATCGAAATCCATGTTGCCGACGATTCGCCTGGTAACACTCTCGGACATGTCGCGGATTGCCTGGATTACGTCGGAAACCTTGAATAGGAAGGCGTAAGGGTCAGCGACTTTGTATTGGACAATCCACGCGACGTTGATAACGTTTTTATCGGCGGTAAGCATGAGAGATTCCATGTCGTAGCCGCGCTTCTCAATAGACGTTTGTTGACCCGGAAAGCGACTGCGGAAGCCGAATTCTTCCTTCCTGATGTTTTCCACATCCACTTTGAAGAGTTTGTCGACGTAGGGAATTTTAAAATGCAAACCGGAAGGGGTGGTTCGGGAATATTCTCCAAGTCGCAGAATAACCCCCACTTCACTGGGGGCAATTTTGAAAAAAGAGGAATAGACGCCTTGGAAAACGACAATTACCAGGATGATTGCCAGCAGTTTACCAACATTGGTAAAGGGCGAAGACGACGAGGGCGGTGTTTCGCGGTCGTCTCCTGTCGGCGGGGGTGTTTTTTTTTCGGAAAAAAAATCCTGCAATTTATTAATCAGTTGTGCCACAATCTCTTCCGGGGTCTGCGGCTTATGCTTTTTCCCCCATGGAGGTTGTTGATCCTGATTAGACATAGAAAATCTCCTGTTCATAGTTTTCTTGATATCCTCTCAACCAAAATGATTCAATGTTGAGCCGGAGACGGCGGGCAAGAGGAGCGTTCAATCGGTTTCATAGAACGTATAAGGGTAATTATTGCTGTTGTCGATTGCAACCTGAATCGTCATGATCTTCAGGAATGTGTCGAAGACCCGATGCCTCATCAAGAGAAGGCCAGCAACCAAGAGCCATAAAAGACGAATAAAGTTATTGCCCCAAGTAAGGTCTGCAACCAAAATGAGGCTCGGAGAGCGGGGAAAAAAGGCAGACGGACAAAGTTTCCGGCGATGAGTCCGCATAACAGGCCGAAGAGATGGCTGCCCAGATCCGTTCGCTCACCTTCCGAGCCAAGCAGGGCCAAGAGGGCCAGTCCGGCCATGATCGGCATGAAAAAATGCAGGGCCATGCGGGTGCTCTTGAAGGCAAAACTCATGGTGCAGAGCATGCCGATGATACTGAAGATCGCTGTGGAAAAACCAACGAACCTGTGTCCTGGTCCATGAACCAGGACATTGAGATAATTGGCGGTAACTGAAGTCAGCAACATGGCAAAGAGACCAATCCCGTTGCCGGTGAGTTGGAGAAAAAAATGCAGGAGAAAGACGCCAAGTACACAGTTACTCAAAAGATGTACGAGATCGGCGTGGAGCGTAAGGGCTGTTACCAGTCGAAAAATCTCGGAGTTGTTGAGAATGGCATCGGAGTTTCCCGCCCCCTTGACGAACCATAACGCTTGCGGTTGCCAGTCTCCGGTCAACCCGTGGAGGCCGGCCAGACAACCGATGAGGAAAGGGCTCATTGCCCGAAAAAGAGGAGAAAAATGTGGAGATTCCTTGGGTCGAGGGGGCCAGTTGTCGTTTTCTTCGGTATATGCCGTTATTTCCCAGAGAGCCTTCTCGCGCAGAGAAGCAGCAACGTAAATCTCCATATGCTTACGAGAAACAATGCGGATGCGATGGGTGATATCGGCAGCGGCAAGAACCAGGGAGACGGTGTTGAGGGACTCGGGTTCGGTGACCCGGATGATGAGTTCTTCTGACGCATTGTCGGAAGCAGGGGGATTTTCTCGATCAATCAAGGATTGCTCAGGGAGAATCAATAAGATTTAAGGATGGGGAAAAGCCACCCGGAGCCTCAATTTGCAGCCTTGGATGCAAGGATTCCTGCCCGGTTGCTGCAAGGCCGGGCAGGAGTGACGATATTATTAGGTAAGCTTGTCCATGGGAACAATGGGACCGAGTTTTTCTTTTAACTGCAGCAGTTCAGCACGCTGTTTTTCATAAACTTCAAACAATTTTGCAGGGATGCCCGCCTCCTTGCTGTAGGCGTTTTTCTGCAGATCAATACGATCGACGATCTTGTCGATATACAAGGAAAACTGCATCTCATACAAAGATCTCGGATAGTCCTTGTCGATAGCCTGAAACAGTTTGGCCAAATCCTCATATTTCGGCAGATAGCCAATAGGCGTAGTGATAGCCTTGACATCGCCGTTGGCAAAGAGTTCCAGCCAGCCGAGCCAGACCTTCACATCCTTTTTCTCACCGAGTAGTTTGTCGCCGGATCCGCCGCGATTGCCATAGGTGAGAAAATAGTTCAAGCCGGCCATTATCGGGCGGGTGTCCTTGGTGAATTTCAAGGAATTGAAGAAGGTAAACTGGGCCTGCATATAATCGGCAAGGGCACCGGGAATAAAGGGGGCGTTGGCCCAGGGTTGACGATTGACACCAGTCGCTCCAACTTCCGTGGCGGTGGCCTTGGAGACAATCGATGCACCTATTATCACACCTTCGTCGGGATTTTTGGCAACCCATACCGGAGGCATGGTGTCGCCGTCCCTGCCGGAGTAGGTGATCACCTTGATTGGCGCACCCTTTGGCGATTCCGAGAGCTCGGTTGCGTGATTGGCAATGGCCGAGGCTCTAAGGGTGCAGCGGGAATTTTTATGGGACATCGGCACCGGTTTGCCGGCGGCATCGGTCTTGCCTTTGAACCACTCCCCTTGGAAGTTGACACCTTTGTCGGGCGCCTCTTCGCCATTACCGACCCAGTAGGGGACATCGCCTGCGATGAGAACATTCGACCAAATGACTTCGGTGCCGTCACCACGCAAACATTGCATAAGATGGGGGTCGCCTTCCTGGTTGACATCTTCGACAATGCCAAAAATACCCTTCTCCGGATTGATGGCACGGAGGATTCCTTCTTTGTCGATCCAGAACTGAGCCAGGTCGTCACCGATGAAATCACTGCCGACCATGGCGGTGGTGGTCTTGCCGCAACCGGACGGTGCCGCTCCGGCAAAAAAGGTTTTTCTGCCCCCCGGACCGGTCATGCCGGTGATAAACATATGCTCCGAAAGCTGTTCTTCAACCTTGTAGTAGGTGGCATAATCAACGCTGAAACGGTGATTGCCCTTTTTCAGGAGAAGGGTGTTGCCGGCATAGGTGCAGAAGGTGGCAAAGGTGGTCAGCCAGCTTCTGTCCATAAAAATCCGGGCATTCGGCACATCTGCCGGGGTGTTGTTGCCCTCCGAGTGGACGTTGGTGAAAAAAAGTCCGGCCCGGTCGACCTCGGCATCGAAATCTTTGTAGCAGTTTCTGTAAAGGAGTTCGGCCGAGTGCAGTACATATCCTGACGAAGAAATTTCGATTGCCGGAATCGTCGCTGCAGCACCCACCGGGCCCCGGCTATAGAAGCCGATTATCAGGGTCTTGCCGGACATAATTCCCGGCATGAATTTCTTGACATACTCGATAGCCTCGATGCGAGGCACGGTTTTCGCGAGAGAACTCATTTTTTCGCCGGGATTAACAATGTAATACGTCTGATTTACCAGCCTCGCCTGATCCTGCGGCAGGTCGAAATGAATTGTGTGGCCTTTTTTGGCAAGTTTTCTCTCCTCACCTTTTTGCAGCGAATATTCTCGCACCCATTGGACGTCTTCAGCATTACCGGTATTGACAAAGACACTGTCGGGTCGGCACATGGCGATGGCATTGGCGATTTTGATCAGCGCCTCTTCGTTTTTGATCAGCGCCAATTTTTTTTGATTCGTTGCATCAAGTTTGTCGGCAAGCACCTTGTTCGCTTCGGCAATGTTCCTGAGCCCACCAACAATCGCGAGTATCTCATCGCCTTTTTTCAATTCCAGCATTCTTCACTCCTTCTGTATGTTCAGCGGATTATACCATTCATAAAATAAGTACTATTCATCAAAAAACTCGAACGATGCCATAATATGAATTTTTGCTTTTAACGTCAAGATTTAGATCGGAGGTACGAGGGCGTTGTTGCAAAAGGCGGGAAAGGGTGATTGCATCTCGTGCGGAATCGTGATATTACGGCAGCCATCCGGTTTGGAAGCAGTAAAGAATAAAGGCGAAGAACAAATGTGGGCAAGAAGGGTGATCGTCTGGGAGTTGTCAGGGAGATTAAAATGAAAAAGGGCTACAATCACAGTATGATTGTAGCCCTTGATTTTATTAATGGTGCCGAAGAAAAGACTCGAACTTTCACTGGGAAACCCCAACTAGACCCTGAACCTAGCGCGTCTACCAATTCCGCCACTTCGGCAACGGGCATGAATATGCTTCCTGTACCGGTATTTGTCAAGACATTCTTGAATCGAAATCGAAAAAATCAAAGAGCGCAATGAGTATGCAGATATTCAAAAATACGGAAGACATTGAGATACCCTTCAGCAATGCCTGCGTTACCATCGGCAATTTTGACGGAGTCCACTTCGGGCATCAACAACTGTTTCGGACCGTTGTGCAAAAGGCCAGAGCTATCAAGGGTACAAGCGTGGCGATAACATTCGATCCGCATCCCTTGCAGGTCTTGCTGCCCGGTGGCATCAAGCTTATATCAACCTGTGAACAGAAGATTGAACTCATTGAAATGGCAGGAATTGATGTGCTGCTGATCATCCCTTTTACCAAGGAATTTGCCAAGACCACAGCCGACGACTTTGTCGCCGAGTTGCTGGTTCGGCGGCTCGGTGTAAAAGAGCTGGTGGTTGGGTACGATTATGCTTTTGGCAAGGGCAGGAGCGGCAATATAGAATTCTTACAACGCCAGGGGAAACATTTCGGTTTTCCAGTGACCGTTGTCGATGCCTATTACATTGACAATCAGTTGGTAAGTTCTACCAGGATCCGTGAATTGGTAAGGGGCGGCGATATGACCGCCGCCAGGGAACTCCTTGGACGCAATTATCAGATACGCGGCACGGTGCAGGTAGGAAAACAGCGTGGCGGTAAAGTCATCGGCTTTCCAACAGCCAATTTGAAGTTCAACGAGGAAGACCTGGTGCCGAAGCATGGTGTCTATGTGACCCAGGTAATCTGTCGTGGACGCGGTTATGGGGGCATCCTTAATATCGGGTACAATCCTACCTTTGGCGAGGAACAGTTAGTGGCTGAAACCCATATCTTCGATTTCAATGAAGATATCTATGGACAACCAATTAAAGTAAATCTTCTCAAGTTCATGCGCAGTGAACGAAAATTTTCCGGCGCGGGGGAACTCTCCGAACAAATTGGCAAAGATGTTCTGGTGGCGAAAACTATCCTGGCTGCCCACCAGAAAGAACTGATTTTGTCGAGCACCGAACGTTTCAACCGGTAAAACCGGCACGGATATTTTCTTGTTGCAAGTACGTTCAAGGTGTCTATAGTGTAGGCGCTCTTGGCCTTGCCTATTGAGGCCCAGGCGCTGCACAACAAGCAAAAAAATAGAAAGAGAGAGGCATAATTTGCTGTTTAGACCGACAGCAGCGGAGAGAATCGTTAAAGTTGGTTGCGATCAATAAGATAGAGGATAGTTATGGTTGAACAGTTGCAGGAAGATTTGCCGAAAGTAATTGAAGAATTGGAGAAAAAATGCCAAGAGCATCCGAAATCGGTAATGGCGTTCCACCACTTGGGCTTGGTGTATATGAAGTCCGTGCGTATCCCGGATGCCATAAAAGCCCTGGAAAAGGCTATTGAACTGGATAACCTCAGCAGTGAGAGCATGATTAATCTCGGGGCCATCTATTTCGGTCAGGGCAATCTTGAGAAAGCACGCCAGTTGAACGAGCAAGCACTCTCCGTCAGCCCGGAGAGTGCCCAGGCGCATGCCAATCTCGGCCTCATCTGGCAACAGCATAATGAGTTGGAAAAGGCGATTGCTTCCTATGAAAAGGCACTTCGCCATGACCCGAAGCTTGCCAGTGCCTGGATGAATCTTACCTCCGTACTGACCATGAAGGGCGATGATGAGCGGGCTGTTATAGCTGCCAGGAAAGGCCTTGAGCTTGATCCCGATTCGCCGCTCGGCAACAATAATCTCGCCGTGGCACTGTATTTCAGCGGCAAGTTTGCAGATGCCAAAATCCACATGGAAAAAGCCAGAGAACTGGGGTATTCCGTGGACCCGAATTTTGTGATGAGTCTTGCGGAAAAACTGGCGTGAGCCGTAAAGTAATGCCTGACAAGAACGAGCTTCATGCCAAAAGATAAAATAATTGTTCGACCCTGGTGCCCCTTTTGTGGTCAGAAGGTGGGGCGTCCGTCCAATGCACCGGTTCGCAAAATGAATGAATTTCCGGTCGGACGTTGTCAATGCGGAGCAGTCTATACCTGCGATGCGACAGGGCATAATGTTGGGGCGGCTATTGTCGAAACCCTGGTGTATGCCTGTGATGATAACGCTGATTTTGCTTGGGAGTTGATGCCTGAAGATGACTATTTAACCGGACGCATTGAAAACTATGATGAAAATGCGCATCAGGTGGTAGCCGAAAAAAACCTTGATGGTCGGGCAGTGCGTGGAGTTCTTTATTTTGTCCGCCTGCATTCCGATGCACGAGACATTGCCAAGAGAATCAGGGAGAAAAAAGACCAGATCCTGGAACAGACCGTGCCGGCGTTTCGTAACCAGGGCGCCGTCCCCATCGAACCTGCTCCCGACCCTCGGCGGATGCGCCGCAAAGCGACTAAATCGCTGGTTCAAGAACTGGTCGACCAGGGCGATATCGATGCTTTGGTGGCACTGTGCTTTGATGACAAAAAAACCCTGAGATTGATGCAGAGGCTGCTTTATGATCCGCTGGAGAGCAGGCGTTGGCAGGTGGCCTGGACAATCGGCCAGGTGACTGCCAGAACTTCCACCCGTGAGCCGGGGCCGGTTTCGGAACTGCTGCACCGTTTGTTCGAGGCCTGCTCCGATTCGGCGGCGACACCATGGGGAATGGTTGAGACCATCGGCTATGTTATCGCCATGCGTCCTGATATCTTCGGTGCTTTTACCCGGCATCTCCTCAATTATCTTAAAGAACCATCAACTCGGAACCAAGTACTTTGGGCCCTGGCGGAAATTGCCGGCAAGAGGCCCGATCTGATCCGCGACACACCGTTTTACAATCTGTTCCACTTTCTCAAACACCCTGAAGCCCAGGTGCGAGGCCAGGTAGTGCGGCTAATGGGTCGGATCCGAGCGACGGAAGCTGCGATTCAGCTCATGGAACTCGGAAATGATCAAGAGGTTTTTACCTGGTGCCAGGAAGGTTCTCTTAAGACTTCAACAGTTGCGCAGGTAACTGCAGAAGCGATACAAGCAATACAAGGAGGAACGCCGCATGAGCAATAAACTGCAATCCCTCGATGCAATCCAACCCCTCGATGGCGGTCGAACCGAAGGGCCACAGGATTCGGTCAAAAAAGAATACGAAGAAGGTCTGCGGTTTCTTGAACAAAAGGAATACGGGCAGGCTGCGGTGGCACTGCACAACGCACTTGTAGGATTTGAGCAAAAGGCGGATGAGGCGGGAATAGCCAATGCGAGCAATCAGTTGGGTCATGTGTGTCTTTGTCGGCAAGAGTACGAAGCTGCTCTCAAGCATTATCTAACGGCGCTGGCTATTTGCAAAACAGCCAATGACCGGATGAGCATTCTGGCTGTATTAACTAAGATAGTTGCGGCACAGAGAGGGTTGAAGCAGTATGCTAAGGCGATAGCGGTTTGCCTCGACATGCTGGATCTGTATCAAGACAACCGTGACCCCCAGGGAACCGTTGCAACTCTGGAAATAATGGCTGAAATCTATGTGGAAAACGGGCAAAGAGAAAAAGCCGCGGATGCCTATAAAACCATCGGGTCGATTCATAAGAATTTTCGACATGATACCATGGCCGCTCAATATCTGGAGAAAGCTGCAAAAATTTCATGTTTACCGGGATAATAGCAGGGGTTGGTAAAATTTGCGGCAAGCGCACCGCCGGTGGCGGTATTGTGCTTGACTTCGACGCCGGTTTCGCGCTGACCGACCCGAAGGAGGGCGAATCAATTGCGGTAAGCGGCGTGTGTTTGACCGCTTATGCGATACGCGGCCATAGATTCAGTGCCGACGTTTCCCCGGAAACCCTTTCGCACAGCAAACTCGGCATGCTCGGCCCCGGCGATTGTGTCAACATCGAACGGGCTCTCAGGCTATCCGATCGTCTCGGCGGCCATCTTGTGTCCGGGCATGTAGACTGCTTGGCGACGGTTTTCAGCCGCAAGGAAATTGGTCTCTATACTTTATTTTCTTTTTCTTTGGCGAAAGAACAGGATCGATATATTGTCGAGAAAGGTTCCATCTCCATTGACGGAGTAAGTCTTACTGTTAATAGTTGTAGTTCAGGGGTTTTTTCGGTATCGATTATTCCCCTCACGCTCAAGGAAACAACGCTTGGTGCTTTAAAAGTCGGCAACAGAGTCAACATCGAGGTTGATGTTATCGGCAAATATGTCGCGAAACTGCTGTCACCTGGCGTGCAAGCGGCAGAAACCGGTGGAAGCCAAGGTATCAATCCCGGATTTCTAGCCAAGCACGGTTTTTTTTGATTTTCAGCAGGGTTCGAGTCAATTTTTATTTTAAAAGTGAGTTACTATTATGGCAGTCAGTAGGATTGATGCGGTTATTGAGGATATCAAGGCCGGCAAAATGGTCATTTTGGTTGATGATGAGGATCGCGAGAACGAAGGCGATCTTTTTATGGCCGCCGAAAAGGTCGATGGCGATGCCATAAATTTTATGGCCACCCACGGCAGGGGCCTGATTTGCCTGACTCTGAGTGGAGATTTAGTAGATAAACTCGAGTTACCGATGATGGTCTCCAATAATACTTCCCCCTATGGCACCGGTTTTACCGTCAGCATCGAGGCGAGAACCGGTGTGTCCACCGGCATCTCGGCCGCCGACCGAGCGCGGACGATTCAAGCGGCTGTTGCAGAGGATGCAAAGCCTGCCGATCTGGTGAGTCCGGGACACGTCTTTCCTTTGAGGGCCCGGGATGGTGGGGTGCTTGTGCGTACCGGTCAGACCGAGGGTTCGGTAGATCTCTGCCGTCTTGCCGGGCTGATTCCGGCCGGAGTCATTTGTGAAATCATGAATGATGACGGGACCATGGCGCGGATGAATGATCTTGAAAAATTTGTCGAAAGGCATGAGCTGAAAATTGCCACGATTGCCGATCTTGTCGCCTATAGATTGCGCGAAGATACCCTGGTAAAACGGGAAGTCGAGGCTCGAGTACCCACAGAACATGCTGGCGAGTTCAAAGCCGTGGTCTATTCCAATTCGGTTGACAAGCTCGAGCACATTGCCCTGGTGAAGGGTGATATCAGTAAGGCAAAGCGAGTGCTGGTGCGGGTCCATTCCGAATGCCTTACCGGAGACGTTTTCGGTTCATCGCGCTGTGATTGCGGATTGCAGCTGAATGCGGCCATGAAGATGATTGATCAGGAAGGATGCGGAATAGTGCTCTATATGCGCCAGGAAGGTCGGGGCATTGGCCTTATCAACAAACTGAAGGCCTACTGTCTTCAGGATGAGGAGGGAGTGGATACCGTCGAGGCCAACCATCGTTTGGGTTTTAAAAGTGACCTTCGTGATTACGGAATAGGCGCGCAGATTCTTCGAGATCTTGGCGTCAGTAAGATGGCGATTCTGACCAACAATCCCAAGAAGATCGTTGGCCTTGAAGGCTACGGTATCGAGGTCGTGGAAAGATTCCCCTTGGAAATGGCTGCCGGCAAGGAAAATAAGGAATATCTTTTGTGTAAGCGTGATCGTATGGGACACTTAATGACAGTTGAGGATTAGTCGTCTGATATCTTTGCAAATACTTCATCTTTTTTCAGGAACACAGCATGGCAAATTTTATTGAAGGTAATCTCAAAGCGGACGGGAAGAAATTCGCGATTGTAGTAGCGCGATTCAATTCCTTCTTAAGTGAAAAATTATTGGATGGTGCCTTGGACAGCTTGTTACGTTCCGGTGCAGCCGGAGATGATATTGATGTCGTCAGGGTACCCGGCGCTTTCGAGATTCCGCTCATAGCAAAACGACTTGCAGGATCGCAAAAGTACAATGCGGTAATTGTCCTGGGAGTCGTCATCCGCGGGGCAACTCCTCATTTTGATGTCGTTGTCAACGAGGTTTCAAAGGGGACCGCCCAGGCAGGTCTGGAGACGGGAGTTCCGATTCTTTTCGGGGTGTTAACCACCGAGACCATAGAACAGGCGATAGAGCGTAGCGGCACCAAGGCGGGCAACAAAGGTGCCGACGTTGCTATCGCTGCCATCGAAATGGCCAATCTCATCGACTTACTGCACTGATTCTGATAATTCATGGGTACCCGCAGAAATTCACGGGAAATTGCACTGCAATTTCTCTATCAGGAAGATTTTACTATCGGCTCAGATCAGCAATTCGGATATGACCTGGCCGAACGTTTCGAGCTGTTTTGCGATCTATTCCAGGCGAACAAAAAGGCACGTACGTATGCCCTTGAATTGTTGCAGGGGGTGAGCAGCAATCTTGCACGCCTTGATCAGTTGATAAGCGAAGCGGCAACCAACTGGCGCCTGACGCGTATAGCCCCTACCGACAGAAACCTGCTCCGCATTGCGGTATACGAAATGCTTGAAAAGGAGGATGTCCCGCCGCAGGTGGCCATCAACGAAGCAGTGGAAATTGCCAAACGGTTTGCCGGAGATGATTCGCCTAAATTTATCAATGGTGTTCTCGACGCGATAAGAAGTAAATTGGTGGAGTTGTGATCACCAAATGTGGCCACTCCTTGCATTTCCTATGAATTCCTAGTACATGTTGGGCCTGAAGATTTTGTGTACGCAATATGGGGAGTGGTTCAGGCGACATGGTACAAAAGACAGAAAGTACTCGACCGGGGTTGAGACAGGAAGCCCTGGCTGTTCTTGGCATCTTTATAGCTTTATTTCTTTTCCTCAGCCTTTTTACCTATACATATAAGATCAAAGGCAATTGGTGCGGTGAGATAGGAATATTCATTGCCCAAGCCCTTTTCAGTTTTACTGGATGGGGTGCATATTTGTTGCCATCCCTTGTCCTCCTGCTGTCGCTCCTCTTTTTCAACCCGAATATGTCTTGTGATCGTTTGCCTCATGTTGTCGCCGGGCTGACTGGAACAATTATTTCCTTTTGCGGACTGCTCTCCTCCTGGACTATTAGAGATCCGGGGTATTTTGGGATTGGCGGTTTCTTGGGAAAAACGGTGTTTGTTCTTCTTGATGCAGTCGTCGGGCATGGGGGGACCGTACTGGTCTTGGTCTTGGTATTGCTCTTTTCCTTGATGCTCTCTGCCCAATTTTCTCTGTACCGGTTGATTCGGCTCATGGGCCGAATCATGGCAAAGTCCGGATCGTTTATGTCAAGCAATACCGATCCTGCTAAAGAAAAATCCCCTTCCCCCGACAACGCAAAGGTCGAAAGACGCCTTGAAAAGGGTGAAAAAACTGTGCCTGAACCGCCGGTTTTGCAGACACAAACCATGCCGGAACTGAAAGAACCGGCGGCAAGAGTAAAAAGAAACAGCGACGATGAAGATTTTGCCGCCAAATTGATAGCCAGAGGCGACTGGCGATTGCCGCCCTTGACCCTTTTGAGCAAAGGCAGCCAGGTAGAAAATACCATCGACAAAGAGATTTATTATAAGACTTCCAAACAATTAGAACAAAAACTTAAAAATTTCGGGGTTTCCGGTAAGGTAGTTGGCATTTCCCCGGGGCCGGTGGTAACCACCTACGAATATTCGCCCGCTCCCGGTGTAAAAATCAATAAAATAGTAGGCCTTGCAGATGATCTTGCCCTAGGCTTGAAAGCGCAGTCGGTAAGGGTTGTCGGATCGATTCCCGGTAAGGCCGCGCTGGGGATAGAAATATCTAACGAAATAAGAAATATTGTCTATATTCGCGAATTGATTGCAGCCGAGGCCTATCGGGCCAATTCCCACAAGCTTTCAATTGCCCTAGGGCTTGATGTGGTAGGCAATTTGGCGATGGCCAATCTGGCGAAAATGCCGCATCTGTTGATTGCCGGTGCCACCGGTGCCGGAAAAAGCGTTGGTATTAATACAATTATTGCTTCAATTCTCTATAATGCTACGCCCGAAGAGGTGCGGTTTCTTATGGTGGACCCGAAACGCATCGAGCTGTCAGGCTATGAGGGTATTCCCCATCTCCTGCACCCGGTGGTGGTCGATCCCAAACTTGCCTCCCGTGCTTTGAACTGGGCTGTCAGAGAGATGGAGCGACGTTACCGACTGCTTGAGGAGGCACGCGTCAAAAGCTTTGATTCCTACAATGAGATTAACGCCGATAAACTTCCCTATATCGTCGTTATTGTTGATGAATTGGCTGATCTCATGATGGTCGCATCAAAGGATGTAGAGGCGGCAATTGCCCGCCTCGCTCAGATGGCAAGGGCAGCGGGAATTCATCTTATCTTAGCGACCCAAAGGCCATCGGTCGATGTCTTGACCGGACTTATCAAGGCAAATTTTCCGACGCGAATTTCTTTCAAGGTGTCCTCGAAAATCGATTCGCGAACCATACTTGATGCCTCTGGGGCAGAGCATTTGCTTGGTGCCGGCGACATGCTCCTCCTGGCTCCCGGCACGTCCCAAGTTAAACGTATTCATGGAGCCTATATTTCAGAAAAAGAAACGTCCGATATTGTCGATTTTTGGAAAAAACAGGGCAGCTCCGCCTACGATGATGCGATGATACAGGAACTTGAAAAGGATGAAGATCAAGACAATGCCGGAGGGGAAGAAGATTTTGATGAACGCTATGATGAAGCTGTTGCCTTAGTGACCCAGAGCGGCCAGGCATCAATATCCATGGTCCAGAGAAGACTGCGGGTAGGGTATAATCGGGCTGCCCGAATGATTGAAAGGATGGAGAAAGAAGGGGTGATCGGACCGCCTGACGGGGCCAAGCCACGTGAGGTTATTGTGCGCAATGACTACACTTAGGCATGCTTTGTCGGGTGTTGAATTTTCTTGACAATTACCAGGCAACCAATTAAAAGATTCTCTTGAGAAAAATGAGTAGTCATTCAGTATTATGCGTGGTTTTTTCACTAAAAATCATGGATTTCAGTTGTAGTATCGCTTGGTTGTCTGTGGAAAGCGTGAGTCACGGGCGATCGAGGTTTCTTTGTTGAAAAGAGTTTAAGTGGGCCCTGTCGGTTCAGGGTCACAACAGTTAATGCAAAACTGAGGAGGTAGTTGAATGCCAAGTTATGTAGATCCTGCCAAGTGTGATGGTTGCAAGGGTGGAGACAAAACCGCATGCATGTACATCTGTCCCAACGATCTGATGGTTCTGAACGTTGAGGAGATGAAGGCGTACAATCAAGAGGCGGATGCATGCTGGGAGTGTTATTCCTGCGTTAAAATCTGCCCGCAGGGTGCGATTTTTGTTCGCGGTTATGACGACTTTGTACCGATGGGCGGTCAGGTTCACCCAATGAGATCTTCTGACTCCATTATGTGGACTGTCAAGTTTCGTAATGGCAACATGAAGCGTTTCAAGTTTCCTATTCGCACCACTGCTGAGGGTGCTGCTAATGCTTATCCCGGACAGAAGGGAGCCAGCCTTGATGATGAGTGTTTGCTGCTCGAGAAAGATCTTCCTACCCCCAAATGAGCTGAGTTAGAAACTTTTAACTGCAAAATCTTTATTTTAAGGAGATTTGAAAATGGCATTACCAAATAAACCAAAAGGTGAGCTGAAAGCCGTCGTGAACCCCGAGGTTGTCGAGCACGACGTGGACATCCTCATTATCGGTGGCGGTATGGCTGCATGTGGAGCTGGTTTCGAAGTTAAGAAATGGGCTCCGGAAGGAATGAAAATCGTTCTTGTTGACAAGGCATCTCTTGAGCGTTCCGGTGCTGTTGCTCAGGGTCTTTCCGCTATCAACACCTACGTCGGTTCGAACCCAATCGAAAGTTATGTGAAGATGGTTCGTAATGATCTGATGGGTGTTGTTCGTGAGGATCTTATTTACGACTGTGGTCGTCACGTTGACGAGTCTGTTAAGCTTTTTGAAGAATGGGGCCTGCCGATCTGGAAAAAAGACAAAGACGGCGAAACCCTTGATGGTGCAGCACCTGCCCCGACCCTTCGTGAAGGCGGCACTCCTGTACGTACCGGTAAATGGCAGATCATGATCAACGGCGAGTCCTACAAACCTATTGTCGCCGAGCCTTGCGCATCCGCCCTTGGTTCCGAAAACATTATGGAGCGTATTTTCATTGTTAAGCTCCTGCTCGATAAAAACAAACCGAATCAGATCGCCGGTGCAGCCGGTTTCTCTACCCGTGAGAATAAGGTGCATGTCTTCCGTTGCAAGGCAGCTCTGGTTGCTTGTGGTGGCGCTGTTAATATCTTCCGTCCTCGGTCTACCGGTGAAGGTAAAGGCCGTGCTTGGTATCCGGTTTGGAATGCTGGTTCCACCTACACCATGTGTGCCCAGGTAGGCGCAACCTTGACCATGATGGAAAACCGCTTCACCCCTGCTCGTTTCAAAGACGGTTATGGCCCAGTCGGTGCCTGGTTCCTCCTGTTCAAAGCCAAAGTTCAAAACGGTCTTGGCGAGTTCTATGCTAACTCAGCTTCAGTAGGTGATGAGCTTGCGAAATTCATGCCTTACGGCGGCTCTCCGGTTACCCCGACCTGTCTGCGTAACCATCTGATGCTCAATGAGCTGAAAGCTGGTCGTGGTCCGCTCTACATGGCAACCGACGTAGCATTGAATGCATTCCTTGAAGATCGTAAAGCCAAAGGAATGGATGACAAATCCCTGAAGAAATATTGGAAACATCTCGAGTCCGAGGCTTGGGAAGATTTCCTCGATATGTCCGTTGGTCAAGCCGGCCTCTGGGCAGGTATGGATGTTGAGCCTGAGAAGGTTGGTTCTGAGATTATGCCGACCGAACCCTACATGCTCGGTTCTCATTCCGGTTGCTGTGGCATCTGGACCTCCGGTCCGGATGAGTCATGGGTTCCGGATGTCAAAAATGATTCCCGCGTCCATAAGTATAAGTGGGGATACAATCGTATGACCACTGTTGACGGCTTGTTCACTGCCGGTGACGGCGTTGGGGCTTCCGGCCATAAGTTCTCTTCCGGTTCGCATGCGGAAGGACGTATCGCTGCCAAGCAGATGGTTAAATTCTGCCGCGATAACGCCAGCTTCAAGCCAGAATTGAAACAATCCGCGCAATCAATAGCTGATGAAATCTATGCTCCTGTAAAACGCTTCGAAGAGTTTAAAGGCGCTTCCACATCTATTGAAGTAAATCCAAACTACTGCAAACCTTCCGGAATCATGATGCGTCTCATGAAGGCTACCGATGAATATGGTGGTGGTGTTGCTACCTACTATATGACTTCCGGCAAGCTTCTCAATATCTGCCTTGATCTTCTTCGTCTGCTCCGCGAGGATTCAGAGAAGATGGCAGCCGGCGATCTGCATGAACTGCTTCGTTGCTGGGAAAATTACCATCGCATCTGGTGTGTTGAAGCCCATATTCGGCACATCGAGTTCCGTAAAGAATCCCGCTATCCTGGATTCTACTACCGTTCAGATTTCCCGGCCGTTGATGATCAGAACTGGAAATGTTTTGTTAACTCCACCTTCAATCCGGAGAGCAAGGAATGGAAGTGTGAGAAAGTTGAATGCATAAACATCTTCCCGACCGATCCTTGGCTGTAATAGCAAGGAATGTTGTTGATCTGATGTAAAAAAAAATCTCCAGGAGTCGATGACTCCTGGAGATTTTTTGGTATGTAGTGTTTTTAGCTTATGTGACCAAGAGATAAGCTACTCTCGGTCACATAAGCTAAAAAAATTTTATTGAGTTGAGCTTTGTCGCGCAAAGTTGTGTTTAATAGTTGATGTGGACTGCACTTACCGCTATAAACCGATACGGTGTGGGACAGATCAATAGGACAATATTTTTAAGAGCAATCATGGAGGTTAGGTATGACTGACGAGCAAGGCACCTCTGGTGCAGTTCTGGTCGTAGGCGGAGGCATCAGTGGATTGACTGCTGCTCTGGAGACCGCTGAAGTCGGGAATGATGTATTCCTTGTTGAGAAAGGCCCATCTTTAGGTGGAAGGGTTGCCCAGTTGAATCAGTATTTTCCAAAACTGTGCCCACCGAGTTGCGGGTTGGAGATCAACTTTCGCAGGCTTAAAGATAATCGAAAAATAAGGACCTATACCATGACCACCGTCAAGTCAGTGACTGGCGGACCTGGTAATTATGAGGTGACACTCATCACTGAGCCGCGATATGTAAACAGTAACTGTACAGCTTGTGGTGACTGCACAGCGGCGTGCCCGGATGAGATTGCAAATGAGTTTAATTTTGGAATGAACAATTGCAAAGCGGTTTATTTGCCGCATGAGATGGCGTTTCCACGAAGATACATTGTTAAAAAGAGTGCCTTGAGTGCCGCCGGCGCGGCGGCTATAAAAGCCGCCTGTAAATACGACGCAATTGATCTTGAAATGCAGCCTGAAACCTTAACCATTAAAGTTGCATCTATAATTTGGGCAACCGGTTGGGTACCGTACGAGCCAACGAAGATGGAAAATCTTAAGTTCGGCCAATCGAAAGCAATTGTAACCAACATGATGATTGAGCGGATGGCCGCTCCCAATGGCCCGACCGGCGGAAAGATTGTCCGTCCAGGCGACAATAAGGCGATAGAATCAATTGCCTTTGTCCAGTGCGCCGGGTCCCGTGATGAAAATCATCTTGAATATTGCTCGCACATCTGTTGCATGGCTACCTTCAAGCAGATGTCCTATGTACGGGAACAGTATCCTAATGCCAAAATTTACGTCTTTTACATCGACCTGAGAACCCCTGGAAAATATGAGAAATTCCGAGAGGTTCGCATGGCCGATGCAAACGCTTCCTTTATCAAGGGCAAAGTTGCCGATATTATCCTTGAAGCCGATGGTGGTGTAACTGTTGTGGCTGAAAATGCACTGACCGCCGAAAAAATATCTCAAAAAGTTGATATGGCCGTTCTTGCTACCGGAATGCAACCGTCTCTTGGATTGCAAGGTGCACCTGCTGAGCTGAAACTGGATGCCAGTGGTTTTGTTATTTCTGATTTTGATAAGGCTATGATATCAGCTGGTTGTGCTAAAAAAGCCGCGGATGTTGTTACTTGTACTCAATCATCAACTGCAGCTGCCTTAAAGGCAATTCAGGTTTCAAGGAGGTAAGAATCAATGGATAAAAAATATTGCGCCTATATTTGTGCTGGATGTGGCATTGGAGACGCGCTTGACATGGAGGCACTTGCCGAGGTGGTTTCCGGTGAGATGTCCATGGAGTGCAAAACCCACAAGTATCTCTGTGGATCTGAAGGTCGCGCTCTGATTGAAGGCGATGTGGCCGGTGGTGTGAACACTATTGTCGTTGGCGCCTGTTCTCCGCGTGTTATGGCCCAGGAGTTTGATTTCGGCAAGGATAAGATTACCGTTCGTGCCAATATTCGTGAACAGGTAGTGTGGTCTGAGGTGAAGCCTGTTGAAGGGCAAGCACCCCACAAGGAAGCTGCTGCATTTCTGCAAGAATCCGCTTCTGATTACTTGCGTATGGCTTGCACTAGGGCCAAAAAAACTCTCCTGCCCGAACCATACAAACTCGAAGAAATTAATAAAACCATCTTGGTAATGGGTGGAGGTTTGGCAGGACTTACTGCGGCAAAAGAAGCATCAGCTGCTGGCTACCAGGTAATTCTCGTTGAAAAAGAAGCACAACTTGGCGGCAAGGCCGCTGGCTGGCGAAAAAGCTTTCCATCAAAGGCCCCTTGGACAGATTTAGAAGAAAATCCAATTACTACTTTGATTGCCGGTGTTGAAGGCAGTGACAAAATCACCGTCAAAACCGCAACTGAGGTCGCTCGAATCTCCGGGGCTCCCGGTAACTTCGGAGTGACCTTTAAAGCAGCCGGGACAAAAACCGAATGGGATGCTCCGCAAAAGGTTACGGTAGACCAGCAGGATCTGATTTCCAAAGGACAGATGGAAGATCCCAACACCGGGTTGAAAAAATATACCGATACCAATCCTGATGCTTTGAAGGTCGGTGCAGTGGTGCTGGCAACCGGTTGGAAACCAGCGGATGTTTCGCAGTATGAGCACCTTGGCTATGGTAAGGTCAAGAATGTTGTTACCAATGCCGAATTCGAAAAGCTTGCCAAGGCTGGAAAAGTGCCTGCTAATGTAGCTTTTGTACAGAGCCCTGGTGGTAAGGATCATGACAAGGATTTTCCGTACTGCAATTCGGTAACTTCCATGGTGGCCCTGAAGCAAGCCCAATATGTATGCCAGGATAATGCCGATGGAAAGGCATATATTCTTTATCAACACATGAGAACTCCGGGACATATGGAGTTGTACTATAAAAGTGCTCAGAACACCGATGGCATTTTCCTTACCAAGGGAAATGTGATGAAGGTTGAGGAGAGTGGCGCATCCTTGTCGGTTGCTGTTGAAAACACCCTGCTTGGCGAAGACCTGACTCTCCAGGTAGATATGGTTGTTCTCGCTGCCGGCATGGAACCTACCACAAAGGGCGAAGATTCGATTAATCTCGCTTACCGGCAGGGTCCGGCATTTGTCGACCTTGACTTATTCGATGGCTATGCTGATTCGCATTTTATCTGTTTCCCCTACGAAACACGGCGTACCGGAATATATGCCTGCGGTGGTGTACGCAAAGCGGAAACGATGGAAGAAGCCGTTGATGATGCGACTGGCGCAGCTTTAAAGGCTATCCAATGTATCGAGTCAACCGATCGAGGTGTTGCTGTTCATCCTCGTTCCGGCGATGCCACCTATCCTGAGTTCTTCATGCAGAGATGTACCCAGTGCAAGCGGTGTACCGAAGAATGTCCGTTCGGTGCCCTGGATGATGATGAGAAAGGAACCCCTCTGCCGAATCCTACTCGTTGTCGTCGTTGCGGAACCTGTATGGGGGCTTGCCCCGAGAGGATTATCGGCTTCAAGGATTACAACATTGATCTTATCGGCTCAATGATCAAGTCTATTGAGGTTCCGGAAGATGATGAAGATCGTCTGCGAATTCTTGTCCTTGTTTGCGAGAACGATGCCTATCCGGCACTCGATATGGCCGGTATGAAGCGTTTTGGTATTAACCATATGGCTCGTTTTATTCCGGTTCGTTGTCTTGGATCCGTAAATATGGCCTGGATTCGCGATGCTCTTTCTGCCGGTATGGACGGCGCGATGCTTCTCGGCTGCACCTATGGCGATGACTACCAGTGCCATTTCGTCAAAGGATCGGAGATTGCCAACAAACGTATGGAAAACATCGGTGACACCCTAAAAACTCTTGGGCTTGAACCGGAAAGATGTGCTGCAAATCAAGTGTCCATCACTGATTATGATAAAATTCCACAGATTATAAACGAATTCGTTGAACAAATTGTTGAGATGGGTCCAAATCCGTTTAAAGGTTTCTAAGTAAGGTCAGACCTTGTCCTGCTGTGGGAGGTACTCTGTGGCAGGACTTTAACTCTGTGATGCAGCGTTCTTACATGTTTTCCATTGATATAGCAGGAGGAAGAAATGATCGTTCAACCCGATTTAGAGTTTATCAGATCCTTAAAGGCAGCCGGGGGCGACACGCTGAAGAAGTGCTTTCAGTGCGCCACCTGCTCGGTTATGTGTCCACTCTCGAAAGAGGGTAAGCCTTTTCCCAGAAAGGAAATGATTTGGGCCCAATGGGGTATAAAAGAAAAACTGGTAACCGACCCGGATGTGTTTCTTTGCCACCAGTGTGGAGATTGTACCGCCAACTGTCCTCGTGGAGCCAAGCCAGGGGATGTTCTCAGTGCCATTCGTGCCTATGCTTACACCTTTTATGGCTGGCCGGCACCACTAGCAAAACTGGCATCCAGTGCTAAGGGATTGCCTATTTTGATAGGGCTTCCCGTGGTGGTCATTTTTATCATGTGGCTGCTTTCCGGAGCAATGCGTTTTCCTACACCTACAGAATTCGCAAGTCACGGGTATCAACAGTTTTTTGGCACCTGGGATTTTCGCTGGTATGCTAAAAATATCTTTTTTATTGTTCTCATAATGGTTCCGTCGCTTGGTCTTGGACTGTTTTCTGCATTTAAAGGTATTTACACCATGTGGAAAACAATGTGTGAGGACGCCGGACTGAATCGAGAATACAGGCCGGCAATAGTTCCGTTTATTCAAGATTTCATCTGGCCGTCATTAATCGAGATTGTTAAGCATACCCGGTTCCGGGAGTGCAAAACAAATATCAATAGAGTGCAGGGCCATCTGCCGTTGATGCTCGCATTCATCGGCTTATTTATCGTAACTTGCTGGTCGTTGCTGAAAAACGATGTCCTTGGTCTTTTCTGGCATTCATTACATGGACCGCTGCCCTTATCAGACCCTTTTAAGCTCCTTGCCAACGTTTCGGCAATTGCCCTTCTCTTTGGGATAGGGGTGCTGTGGTCTAACAGAAAGAAGGCTGAATGTGAATTGAATACCCAACCGACTTTCTATGATTGGTTCCTTATCTGGGAGATCACGGCAGTAGGCGTTACTGGCCTAGGAGCAGAACTGCTGCGTTGGGCGGGAATGCCGATTCTTGGGTATATCGTCTATTTCCTTCATTTGGTTGCCATCATGATGCTGTTCTTGTATCTGCCCTACACCAAGTTTGCCCATCTCCTCTACAGAACGGCAGCGTATGCTTTTGAAAAATATCGTCAAAGTGCCTTCGGAAAAAACATTTGATTATGCGTAGTTAATAATCTCCGGTTTTCTGTTGGCAAAACGTAGTCGTGCTGAAGGCCTGGTCGAAAAGACCAGGCCTTTTTTGTTGCTGAGAGGGCTTAAAAATATTGCGTAAACATGCCATTAGAACCATAGAGAAAATATGAGAAGAAAAAATAGATGTTGAATTAAGAAAATTTACTGAGTATATTCTTCCGTCTTGTAAGCTGGCGTAGCTCAATGGTAGAGCTCCTCACTTGTAATGAGGTTGTTGTGGGTTCAATTCCTATCGCCAGCTCCACTAAAATATTACTTTACAAAGTGGTAATAAGAGTTTAAAGAGATCTGTCTTATTCGGACGTTCTCCATGGAGGGGTTCCCGAGCGGCCAAAGGGAACAGACTGTAAATCTGTCGGCTCAGCCTTCGGAGGTTCGAATCCTCCCCCCTCCACCACAACTCTTCTGTTTTGCAAAGAGAGATATACCGGGCGGGAATAGCTCAATTGGTAGAGCATCAGCCTTCCAAGCTGAGGGTCGCGAGTTCGAGCCTCGTTTCCCGCTCCACTGGTAGTATCTCGTGTGCAGATGGTCTGCCCACGTAGCTCAGTTGGTAGAGCGCATCCTTGGTAAGGATGAGGTCACCGGTTCGATTCCGGTCGTGGGCTCCATGTTAACACTGATAGCAATCTTAGAAAAAATATTCAACGGCCTGAGGAGACAAGAAAATGTCGAAGAAAAAGTATGAAAGGAATAAACCGCACGTCAATGTAGGGACGATAGGCCATATAGATCATGGCAAGACCACATTGACTGCAGCAATTACTCGTGTCTTATCGTTAAAAGGTCAGGCGACGTTTACCGATTTTTCTGAGATAGATAAGGCACCGGAAGAGAAGGAGCGTGGTATCACCATCGCAACTGCTCATGTTGAATATGAGACGTTGAAGCGTCATTATGCCCACGTCGATTGTCCCGGTCATGCCGACTATATCAAGAACATGATTACCGGTGCGGCGCAGATGGACGGCGCGATTCTTGTAGTAGCCGCAACCGACGGAGCAATGCCGCAAACCAGGGAGCACATCTTGCTTGCTCGCCAGGTAGGTGTACCGGCCATGGTTGTGTTTCTTAATAAATGCGACATGGTGGATGATGAAGAGCTGATCGAGCTGGTGGAGATGGAACTGCGCGAGCTGCTTGACAAGTACGAATTTCCCGGAGACGACGTGCCCTTTGTCAAAGGATCTGCTTTAAAAGCGCTTGAGAATGCGGAAGATCCTGAATCGGCAAAATGCATTTGGGAGCTTATGGAGGCAATTGATTCCTATATACCTGAGCCTAAGCGAGAGGTTGATAAGCCGTTTTTGATGCCTGTTGAAGATGTGTTTTCCATCTCCGGTCGTGGCACCGTTGCGACCGGCCGGATTGAGCGTGGTGTAATCCATGTTGGTGATGATATAGAGATAATTGGCATCAGGCCGACTGCCAAGACGACGTGCACCGGTGTCGAGATGTTCCGTAAATTACTCGATGAAGGTCAGGCGGGCGATAATATTGGTGCTCTTCTTCGCGGAATCAAGCGTGAGGAAGTGGAGCGTGGTCAGGTTTTGGCCGCTCCGAAGTCGATTACTCCGCATACCAAGTTTAAATCTGAGTGTTATATCCTGAGCAAGGAAGAGGGTGGTCGTCACACCCCGTTTTTTAATGGATACCGTCCGCAGTTTTACTTTAGAACCACCGACGTTACCGCGGTAGTAAGTCTTGAAGCAGGAGTGGAGATGGTCATGCCCGGTGACAATATTACTGCATCGGTAGAACTCATCACTCCGATCGCCATGGATGTCGGTTTGCGTTTTGCCATTCGTGAAGGTGGACGTACTGTTGGTGCCGGCGTTATCAGTGAAATTATTGCCTAGTCAATGCAAAAATGGAATTGCTCTGAACTCCTGAAAAAGGAGTTCAGAGCAATTTTTCATATGGGAAAAGCCAATGAGAGATATAGTAACCCTCGCATGTGGAACATGCAAACGTCGCAATTATACAACGACCAAAAACAAAAAGAATACTCCAAATAAGCTTGAGTTTAACAAATATTGCCCTTTTTGTAAGGGGCACACTCCACATAAAGAAACGAAATAAATTTATTTTTGCAGGCCAGTAGCTCTAATGGTAGAGCGCCGGACTCCAAATCCGGATGTTGGGGGTTCGAATCCCTCCTGGCCTGCCAAAAACATCATAAGCACTTAATTTTAATGAATTGCTCCATCGAGCAGTTTGGGTAGTAACGGCACGGAGGCATGTGAGGCTATGGCAGCGAGCACGAAATTGAAAAATACCAACGCTGTGAAGGTTGAAGAACCTTCACCCTTCTCGCCGGCCCAAATAAAGAAATTTGTTGCGGAAGTAAAAACTGAGTTTTTCAAAATTGTCTGGCCGGATAGAAAGACAACTCTTGGATTAACCGGAATAGTTGTGACTCTTACCGTTATTCTATCGCTATATCTCGGTTCCGTTGATCTTCTTCTTGGAAAGCTCATTGGTATGTTTTTACGGTAATATAGGTAACTCGACCGTTCTGATTTTTCTGTTATTTCAACAGTATCCTTTATTTAACTTTTTACTTGCAGGTCACATGGCTAGACAATGGTATATACTTCAAGTCCACTCGGGCTTTGAGGAAAAAGTGAAGGCTACTCTTGAGGAGCGGATTAAGAAGGAAGGTCTAGAAGAGCAATTTGGTGAGATCTTGGTGCCGACCGAGCAGGTGGTTGAGATGATCAAAGGCTCTCGCAAAACTTCCTCTCGCCGGTTTTTCCCTGGGTATATGCTTGTGAGCATGGATCTTAACGATCAGACTTGGCATACGATCCACGACAATATGCCGCGTGTTGTCGGATTCGTCGGGGATGATCGGGACCCTATGCCATTATCGGATGTTGATGCGGCAAAGATTATTGGCAGGATTCAAGATGGCTCCGAAAGACCGAGGCCGAAGGTTGTTTTCGATGTCGGGGAGGTTGTAAGAGTAATAGATGGTCCATTCGCAAATTTTCAAGGAGTGGTCGACGAGGTTTTCCCTGAAAAAGGACGAGTCAAAGTTATGGTCTCTATTTTCGGTAGGGAGACACCTGTCGAATTGGAATTTGTTCAAGTATCAAATACCTGATAATGTTGCGAGGTTGTCACTTCCCCGGTAGAATTTTGTAAAAATGGTAAGACTCGGGAAGTATGGAATTAATAGTTAGTTGGAGTAAAAACAATGGCCAAAAAAGAAACGGCTTACATCAAATTGCAAATTCCCGCCGGAAAAGCAAATCCGTCACCGCCTGTAGGTCCTGCTTTAGGACAGCGGGGGGTGAATATAATGGAATTCTGTAAAAGTTTTAATGCCAGGACCCAGTCGATGGGGGATACGATTATCCCGGTAGTGATAACCGTCTATCAAGATCGATCTTTCACCTTTGTAACAAAAACTCCACCGGCTTCTATTTTATTGATGAAAGCTGCCGGATTGAAGAAAGGGTCTAGTAATCCGAAGATTGAGCGTGTTGCCGAAATTGGCAGAGACAAAATCCGTGAGATTGCTGAGCTGAAAAGGCCGGATCTTAATGCGTATGATGTTGAAAGTGCGATGCGCATCATTGAAGGTACTGCTCGGAGTGCTGGAATTACAATTGTCGATTGATTCATTACATTCAATACTGCAGGTAGGAAGATAATCCTATCCATGTAGGAGGCGGATATGCCGAAGCGCGGAAAAAATTACAAAAATAAATTGCAGGGTGTTGATCGCACTGTTTTACACAGTGCCGAAGAAGGTATTGACTTGGTACTCAGATCAACGTACGCAAAGTTTGATGAAACCTTCGATGTTGCCATGAAGCTTGGCGTCGATCCACGGCATGCCGATCAGATGATTCGATCATCAGTTGCCCTCCCCCACGGTACCGGTAAAATTACCCGCGTCCTGGTATTTGCCAAAGGAGCGAAAGAAGCCGAGGCGTTGGAGGCAGGTGCCGACTTCGTCGGTGGAGACGATCTTGTAGAAAAGATCAAAGAAGGATGGCTGGAGTTCGACAAAACAGTTGCAACCCCTGATATGATGGGTGTTGTTGGAAAAATCGGGCGAATTCTTGGGCCAAGAAATCTCATGCCGAACGCCAAACTTGGTACTGTAACCTTTGATGTCGCAAATATTGTCAGGGATATCAAAGGTGGTAAAGTTGACTTCAGAGTCGATAAGGGAGGTATAATCCACAGCGGCATTGGCAAGCTCTCCTTCGGAAAAGAAAAAATGACTGAGAATCTGGTAGCTTTTGTGCAGCGGATAATTCAACTTAAGCCATCCACTAGTAAAGGTATTTACTTGCGATCGCTAACTATTTCCTCGACCATGGGTCCAGGTGTGAAGCTCGATCCAATAGCGGTTAGATCTTTATTGACTTAGCAGTGTTATAATTTTTCCACTCCGATAAGGAGTGGCGAAGATGTGGAAGTCGAAGACAGCAGGCACGCAATGTTTAATCGTGCTAGGACGACCTGCCGAGACGGATGAAAACGAAAATTTTATAAGATATCGTATATTACTCCGATCAGCCAAGATAACGTTGTCTGCTGCCTTACCAATCGTAAACTTTAACCTAGGAGGAGTGCTTTGAATCGTGATGAAAAAGTGACAGTTGTCTCGGACTTGAACGAATCGTTCAAACGAGCCAAATTTGCAGTTGTCGCTGACTATTGTGGTTTGAAGGTTTCCGAGTTTCAGAAGATTCGCATTGAATTGAGAAACTGTAATTCGGAAATCCGTGTAGCCAAAAATACTCTCCTGAAAAGAGCAGTTACGGATACCGGAAATGCCGCTTTAAGCGACGAATTTTTCGGTACTACAGCGGTTGTCATGGCGTATGCAGATCCTGTTGAACCTGCCAAGGTTGTAACAAAATTTGCAAGTGATAATGAGAAGTTTAAAATCCGATCTGCAGTTCTTGATGGAGAAAAAATTGGAGTTGACAAGCTTGTCGCTCTGTCCAAACTTCCGAGCAAAGAAGTATTGCTGGGACAATTGTTGTCTACGTGGAAAAGTGTTCCAACTGGCCTTGTACAGGTTCTCAGTGGCGTTCCGCGGACTTTTGTCTACGCATTACAGGCTATAAAAGACCAGAAAGAAGCAGCGAGTAATTAACAGATATCTGAAAAGATAAGAGTTTTCAATATTTAATAAGAGGATAATGATCATGGCTGTATCAAAACAAGATGTAATTGATTTTATTGCTAATATGTCCGTTCTTGAGCTTTCCGAACTCATCAAGGAATTCGAGGAAAAATTCGGTGTATCTGCAGCTGCACCTGTAGCGGTTGCAGCCGTTGGCGCGGTTGCCGCTGAAGCCCCTAAAGAAGAAAAGACTGAATTCGATGTGATTTTGGCAAGCATCGGCAGTGAAAAAATTAAGGTTATTAAAGAAGTGCGTGCTGTCACCGGACTTGGTTTGAAGGAAGCAAAAGAACTGGTTGAATCCGCACCGGCTCCTTTGAAAGAAGCTACTACCAAGGAAGACGCTGCCGAGATCAAGGCGAAGATTGAAGCGGTTGGCGCAACTGTAGAGATTAAGTAGTTGGTAGGGATACAAAGTTGTTCATGGTTTGAGCAACAGCGGCTTGATAACAACACGCTACGAGCTTTGCCTCGTGGCGTGTTGTGCTTTGTGGATAATCAAAAAAAGCTACAATACGCTCTTCAATTCAAGGTTGGTTTTGGTTCAGGCGAGGAATGGTTATGCCCTGTAGGCAAAAATAGCAAAAAGGAATACTACCATGCTAACGTATAATGCTTATGTTCTTCCTGGATTTATTTTCTGCATTAACTATTGTTCTGTGTCAGTGCATTCCCGCTTAAGTGGCATGTCGTTTATATCGGCCATAACAACTGTTTAGCTCAACAGAATCCTGTCGAGCTGGTCTGTCAATCAAACACTATAGTACGATTCAAAGGCAATTTCGAGGACAATTATGGAAAGAGTGAGAAAGAGCTTTGCCACGGCAGAGACCATCCTGGAACCGCCACATCTTATATCTATGCAACGTCTCTCCTATGAGAAATTTTTGCAGATGGATCGTGACCCTGATGAAAGGGAAGAGTATGGCTTGCAGGCCATCCTGAAAAACGTATTTCCAATAAATGATTTTAACGGGCTTTGTTCGCTGGAGTTCGTAAAATATAAATTCGGCGTCCCCAAATATACCGTTCATGAATGCCTGCAGCGGGGGATGACCTATGAGATTCCTTTAAAAATTGTCGTTCGACTGATCACCTTCGATGTTGATGAAGTGACTGGCGTACAATCGATTCGTGATATTAAAGAGCAGGAAGTGTTCCTCGGTTCTTTGCCCCTTATGACCGGTGATGGTGTTTTTGTTGTCAACGGTACGGAAAGGGTGATTGTTTCCCAATTGCAGCGATCGCCTGGTCTCTTCTATACGCATGACAATGGCAAAAGTCATTCAAGTGGGAAATTGCTTTACTCTGCGAGGATTATCCCTGTCCGAGGCTCATGGATTGATCTCGAGTTTGATATTAAAGATTATCTCCATGTAAGAATAGACAGGCGAAGAAAATTTCCTGTAACCACCCTCTTGAAGGCACTGGGTTATTCCTCTGAGCAACTCCTGGAAGAGTTTTATCCGACCAACTTGGTTATCAAAGACGGAGAGAATTTCAAGGTCAGTTTTGATGGCGAATTGGTCAAAGGCCAACGCCTGGAATTTGATATCATAAATCCCGCCGATGGCGAAGTTCTTGCTAAAAAAGGAAAAAAAGTATCGAAAGTACTTTGCAAAAAACTCGAATCCGTCGGGATTCATTTTCTTCCTTTGGCTCCTGAATCGTTGATAGGTGAGACTCTTGCCAGTACGATTGTAAATGAAAACTCTGGCGAAATCATCGCTGAATGTAATACGGAATTAACTGATTCTTTACTCGAGACCCTTGAGGCAAATGGTGTTCATGAGTTCAAAATTCTGCATATTGACGGTGTAAAATTCTCGGATTCTTTCAGTAAGACCTTAGCCCTCGATAAGGCAAAAAGCAGTAAAGATGCTCTTATTGAAATTTATAGAAGGTTACGTCCCTCCAGTCCACCTACTGCTGAAGTTGCGGAGTCTTTTTTTCAGAATTTGTTCTTTAACCAGGATCTCTATGATCTTTCTGAAGTCGGGCGGTATAAGATCAATGCAAAGCTTGGTCTGAATATTGATATTTCGCATCGTGCCTTGACAAGGGAAGATATAGTCCATGCAGTTCGCCATCTGGTTCGACTGAAGGATACGCAAGGTGGCGTAGATGATATCGACCATCTTGGCAACAGGAGGGTACGAACGGTTGGCGAATTGGTTGAAAATCAATATCGCATGGGACTTGTCCGGATGGAACGTGCCATCAAGGAAAGAATGACCCTGCAGGATGTTGAAACCTTAATGCCGCATGATTTGGTTAATCCGAAACCGATTTCCGCAGCAATTAAGGAATTCTTTGGAACCAGCCAGTTGTCGCAATTCATGGACCAGACCAACCCCTTATCCGAGGTTACCCATAAACGGCGATTGAGTGCTCTCGGCCCCGGCGGTTTGTCACGGGAGCGTGCCGGCTTTGAAGTTCGCGACGTTCACCCGACGCATTACGGGAGGATCTGCCCTGTTGAAACGCCTGAAGGGCCAAACATCGGACTGATTGTTTCTTTGGCCACCTATGCACGGATCAATCCCTACGGATTTATCGAGACACCTTACAGAAAGGTGAATGACCGGATTGTCATGTCCGAGGTGAAATATCTCAGTGCTCTGCAAGAGCAGAATCAATATATTGCCCCGGCGCTCACTCCAGTTGACGAAAATCACCGAATCAACCAGGAGAACCTTATTGTCCGTGAAGACGGCGAGGTTCTGACAACGGTATCTGAAAACGTCACATACATGGATATTGCGCCGAACCAGATGATCAGTATTGCTGCATCGCTTGTGCCATTCCTGGAAAATGATGATGCAAACCGAGCGCTTATGGGATCAAACATGCAAAGGCAGGCGGTGCCCTTGATGATTACCTCAGCGCCGTTGGTCGGGACTGGGATGGAGCGTTATGTTGCCCGTGATTCAGGGGCTTGTCTCCTGGCTGCCGGAAATGGTGTAGTTGAAGAGTCGGATTCCAATCGTATTGTTGTCAGGTACGATGACCCCGGCACCGATGGGTTTGATACCGGCGTCGCCTTGTATCGTCTTGAAAAATACAAAAAATCTAATCAAAACACCTGCTTTAACCAGAGACCGATTGTCTTGCCCGGAACTCGCGTGAAGAAAGGTCTGGTGCTTGCTGATGGACCGTCTTGTGAGGCTGGCGAACTGGCAATCGGCAAGAACGTTACGATAGCGTTTATGCCCTGGCGAGGGTTCAACTTCGAAGACTCAATATTGATTAACGAGCGACTGTTGAAGGAAGATACTTTTACTTCAGTGCATATCGAGGTTTTTGAAACAATGGCCCGAGATACCAAGCTCGGCAAAGAAGAAATCACCCGCGATATACCTAATGTAAGCGAGGAGACCCTAAGAAATCTCGATGACTCCGGAATTGTTCGGATTGGGGCTGAGGTCAAGGCCGGTGACACCCTGGTCGGCAAGGTGACTCCGAAGGGCGAGACTGTTCTGTCACCGGAGGAAAAACTCCTCAGGGCAATTTTTGGAGAAAAGGCCCAGGATGTTAAGGATTCCTCTCTCCGGGTCCCGCCGGGTATCAGTGGCGTCATTATCGACGCCAAGGTTTTCTCCCGCAAGGGAGTTGACAAGGATGAACGCTCCTTGTTGATTGAAGACCTTGAGATTGAAAAGCTTAATCAGGATAAGATCGATGAACTTCGTAGTCTCCGTCACGGAATCTGTCGAGAGATCGGCAATCTCCTCGAAGGCCGGACGGCAAAAGCCGACATAGTCGACAAACACGGGGAAGTCATTGTGAAACTCGGTAAAAAGATTGCCGCCGAGCAGGCCGAATTGATAGGATTCGAGCGCTTGAGAGATATCGAATTCTCTGAGAAAGCCAAATATATAGAATTGATGGATGCCGTTTATGCGAGATACGGTAAACAGGCAAAGCTCATTACCGAACGATACGATGGCATAATTGATCGCATGAAAAAAGGAGATGACCTTCCACCTGGCGTTGTCAAGATGGTCAAGGTGTATGTCGCTACTAAACGCAAACTCTCCGTGGGCGATAAAATGGCAGGGCGGCATGGAAACAAGGGTGTCGTTTCCCGCCTGCTTCCTGAAGAAGATATGCCATTTTTTGCCGATGGCACTACGGTGGATATTGTCCTTAACCCTCTTGGCGTTCCCTCTCGTATGAACGTTGGCCAGGTACTTGAAGTTCATTTAGGTTTTGCCGCAAAAAAACTTGGAGAACAGCTTGAAGCATTGGCGCAGCGTGAAGCGGCAACGGAAATTCGCGCAAGACTTCGAAAAATTTATTCAGACAAAGAATATGCTGCCTTAACCGAGGATAAGACTGACCAGGATATTATTGATTGGGCAAGGAGACATCACCGAGGCTTGCATATGTCTACCCCGGTGTTTGACGGGGCTCCTGAAGATTCGATTAGAAGACTGCTCACCGAAGCGGGAGTCGATGAGGTAGGCCAGGTACAGTTGTATGACGGACTCAACGGTGAACCCTTTGACAATAAGGTGACGGTAGGGGTGATGTATATGCTCAAGCTGCACCACTTGGTAGATAATAAAATTCATGCGCGGTCTACAGGTCCTTATTCTCTAGTAACTCAGCAACCTCTCGGCGGAAAGGCGCAGTTCGGTGGCCAGAGACTAGGGGAGATGGAGGTTTGGGCGATGGAAGCCTATGGCGCTGCATACACTCTTAAGGAATTTTTAACGGCAAAGTCAGACGATGTCGAAGGTCGGACAGCCATGTATGAGCGGATTGTAAAGGGAAACAACTTCTTAACAACGGGATTGCCTGAATCTTTTAACGTTCTTGTCAAAGAACTGCAGGCCCTTTGTTTAAATATGGAACTCATTGAAGAATAAGGAGAGGCGTTCCTGTGGTTTATTTTGGAACCCTTGGTCCGGTATCGCAAGTCTTGACAGACCTGCTCTCTGCTTGATATGGCATAAGTGTTGCCGGTAAAATCCTTTAACATAAGGGAGAGGTGATTTCGTGGAAGAATTATTTAATTTTTTTCAAAAACCGAAAGCTCCAGTAAAATTTAAGAGTGTAAAAATATCGCTGGCTTCTCCTGAGAAGATCATGGATTGGTCGCATGGAGAGGTCAAAAAACCTGAAACCATTAATTACAGAACATTCAAACCGGAAAGAGACGGATTGTTTTGCGCCAAGATATTCGGGCCGGTAAAGGATTTCGAGTGTAATTGCGGAAAATACAAACGCATGAAGCATCGCGGAGTGGTTTGTGAAAAATGCGGTGTTGAGGTGATCCAATCCAAGGTTCGTCGTGAACGTCTCGGCCACATAAAACTTGCTGCTCCGGTCGCGCATATCTGGTTTCTCAAGAGTCTGCCGAGTAAAATCGGTGCGGTTCTTGACATGACGCTCAAACAGTTGGAGAAAATTCTCTATTTTGAGCAATATGCTGTTACTGAGTCCAGCGTTGACGGTATGCCTGTAGGAACGCTTCTTACTGAAGAGAAATATCGTCAGGCATTAGAGGAACACCCTGGACGGTTTCGTGTTGGCATTGGTGCTGAGGCAATCAGGGAACTTCTCTCCGGTCAGGACCTCCCCGCTCTTTCCATCCAACTCCGTGAGGAGATGCTCGCTACCAATTCACAGACCAAACGACAAAAATTAGGGAAGAGGCTTTTTGTCATTGAAGCCTTCCGGGATTCCGGAAATAAGCCGGAGTGGATGATTCTAGAGGTCATCCCAGTACTCCCTCCCGATTTGCGGCCACTCGTCCCATTGGAAGGGGGCAGGTTTGCTACCTCCGATCTCAACGATCTTTATCGCCGGGTGATAAACCGCAATAATCGGCTCAAGCGGCTCCTCGAACTTGATGCTCCTGATATTATCATTCGAAATGAAAAAAGGATGTTACAGGAAGCTGTCGATGTCCTTTTCGATAATGGCCGGCGTGGGCGGGTGATTACCGGTGGCAACAAAAGACCGCTCAAGTCTCTCTCCGACATGCTCAAAGGCAAGCAGGGACGTTTTCGACAAAATCTTCTAGGTAAGCGCGTCGACTATTCCGGTCGTTCGGTTATTGTCGTCGGCCCCCATCTCCGACTGCACCAGTGTGGTATCCCCAAGAAAATGGCCTTGGAGCTGTTCAAACCTTTCATCTACAACAAGTTGGAAAGCAAGGGGTATGTAACTACTATCAAAAGTGCCCGTAAGATGGTTGAGAAAGAGGTCAAAGAAGTATGGGACGTTCTTGAGGAGGTTGTAACCGAATATCCCGTCATTCTTAACCGCGCACCCACTCTTCATAGGCTCGGTATGCAAGCCTTTGAAGCCATGCTTATCGAGGGCAAGGCGATTCAGCTACATCCATTGGTTTGCATGGCCTTCAATGCTGACTTCGATGGCGATCAAATGGCGGTGCATGTACCGCTTTCGGTTGAGGCGCAGGTCGAAGCCCGAGTATTGATGATGTCGACCAACAACATCCTTTCGCCGGCCAACGGTGAACCAGTCATTATTCCCTCCCAGGATATAGTCCTCGGACTCTACTATATGAGCCGAGATCGCATGAATGTCCCTGGCGAGGGTAAAATCTTCAGCTGCGTTGAAGAGGCGATTATCGCCTACGATTATGGCGAAGTGCATCTGCAGGCTAAGGTGAAGGTGCGGAAGCAGGGGAAATTGGTCGATACCACTTTGGGGCGCATTCTCCTCGGCGAACTTTTGCCGGATGCCGTCAAATTTGAGGAAGTTAATAAGGTTCTCACCAAAAAAGCTTTAGCCAAACTTATTGATCATACCTATAGACATGCCGGGACTAAAGAGACGGTACTTCTCGCCGACAGGTTAAAGGATATAGGGTACGAGCATGCCACTCGGGCGGGAATATCGATCTGTATAAACGATATGAAAATTCCTCTCGGCAAAGAGGCATTTGTTGAGAAAGCTGAAACCGACGTGCTTGATGTTGAGCAACAGTATACCGATGGTCTCATTACCTCTGGTGAAAAATACAATAAAGTCGTCGATATCTGGTCCAAGGTTACTGAAGATGTCGCGAATGCGATGATGGATGAGATCAAGGTTGATTTCTTTCTCGATAAGGATGGCAAGAGAGTTGAAGGCCCAAGTTTCAACTCGATCTTTATCATGGCTGATTCAGGCGCGAGAGGATCGAGGGATCAAATTCGCCAATTGGCTGGTATGCGTGGTCTCATGGCCAAGCCGAGTGGGGCAATTATTGAAACCCCGATCAAGGCAAACTTTCGCGAAGGGCTCGGAGTGCTTGAATACTTCATTTCTACGCACGGTGCCCGTAAAGGACTTGCCGACACAGCGCTGAAAACCGCAAACTCCGGATATCTTACCAGGCGCCTGGTTGATGTTGCCCAGGAATCAACGATTGTCGAAGCCGATTGTTTGACTCTTGATGGTATAGTTGCAGAACCATTGATGGATGGCGGGGAAATTATTGTTCCCCTTGGCGATCGGATTCTAGGTCGCGTTGCCCTAGATGATGTTGAGGATCCTTTTACCGGTTCAGCCATCGTTAATGCAGGCGAAGAAATTACCGAAGATATTGTGGAGAAGATTACTGCGTCAGGTATCGACCGGATTCCTATTCGCTCGGTGCTCAGCTGTCGCTCGAAACGTGGTGTTTGCGCAGCCTGTTATGGTCGTGATCTTGGCCGTGGCCACATGGTAAATCCCGGTGAGGCGATCGGTGTCATTGCCGCTCAATCCATCGGTGAACCCGGAACTCAGCTGACGATGCGCACCTTCCACGTTGGCGGTACTGCAAGTCGATCGGTTGAACAGGCTGAACTTAAAACCAATATTGGCGGCACGGTAGCCTTCAACAACCTGCATTCAGTAACCAACGCCGAAGGTACCAAGATCGTCATGAATCGTAATGCTGTTATTTCGGTAAAAGATGAATTGGGGCGTGAGCGGGAGAAGTTTAAAGTCAATTATGGCGCCCAGCTTCTCGTCAGAGAAGGAGAAGTAGTGGCCAGAGATACTATCCTTGCCGATTGGGATGCATACACTATTCCGATTGTCGCCGAAGTAGGCGGAGTGATTAAATATGGCGATATCATTGAAGGCGTGACGATGCAGGAAAAGGTGGATTCCGTTACTGGAAGGTCCTCCCTGGTAATCATTCACACCTCTACCGGGTCTCAACTAACACCTCGTATTTCTGTCAAAAACGATCGTGGGAAAACGGTTAAGATGCCCGATAGCGAAACCTATGCACGGTATAGTTTGCCGGTTGGTTCGATAATTTCGGTCAGCGAAGGTGATGTGATTCAACCAGGCACCATTGTCGGCAAAATTCCCAGAGAAACAACGAAAACAAAAGATATTACCGGTGGTCTTCCACGGGTTGCCGAATTGTTTGAAGTGCGAAAACCAAAGGATCCGGCGATTATTTCCAAGATTGATGGGAAAGTCAGTTTTGGCAAGGAGCTAAAGGGTAAACGTCGGGTGATCGTCACCCCTGAATATGGTGAAGCCCAGGAATACCTCATTCCTAAATCCAAGCATATCATCGTCCATGAAGGGGATTATGTTCAGGCTGGCGAGGCATTGATGGAAGGCACCATCGTGCCCAATGATATTCTTTCGGTTCTTGGGGTCAAGGAACTTGCCAAATTCCTGGTCAACGAAATTCAAGAAGTGTATCGCCTTCAGGGTGTAAAAATCAACGATAAACACATTGAAGTCATTGTCCGGCAAATGCTGAAAAGAGTTATGATTACCTCCTCTGGTGACTCGAAGTTCATGATCGGTGAACAAGTCGAATGGTGGAAGTTTGAGGAGGAGAGAGATCGCCTTATTGTTGAAGGAAAGAAGCCTGCAGTCGCCGAACCACTTCTCCTTGGCGTAACCAAGGCATCGCTTTCAACAGAAAGTTTTATATCAGCGGCTTCCTTCCAGGAAACCACGAAGGTCCTTACCAACGCTGCGGTAGCCGGCAGAATCGATGAATTAGCCGGCTTGAAAGAGAATGTAATTATGGGTCGGCTCATTTCTGCGGGAACAGGGCTGGAAGGTAATCACTCGGGACGGTGATTACGATGCGCAGAGCTGATTTTTCGCTTGACACTCTAGTGCCGTTAGGGTAAATATGACCACTTTCGTGTTTAAATTGAGTGAGCAGCTCTGCAACTGAGATGTTGAATTTCAAAAAATGGGTATGTAAACAGGAGCAGTTAACGTAATGCCGACTATTAACCAACTTGTACGGATCGGGAGAAAGAAGTCTGTTAAGAAAACCAATACCCCGGCTTTGAAGGGATCGCCTCAGAAACGCGGTGTCTGCGTGAGGGTATACACAACTACGCCGAAGAAACCAAACTCCGCTCTCCGGAAAGTTGCGAGAGTGCGACTTACCAATGGGATCGAGGTGACTTCGTATATTCCTGGTATCGGGCATAATCTCCAGGAGCATTCAGTGGTTTTGATCCGAGGCGGTAGGGTTAAGGATCTCCCCGGCGTAAGATATCACATCATTCGCGGTACGCTTGATACACTGGGCGTTTCTAATAGACGTCAGGGACGTTCAAAATATGGAGCAAAGAAATCCGCTTGATGGATTTCGGTTTGTTGAGGGGTTAAGAAATGTCACGTAGAAGAACTATTGAGAAGCGACCTATCGATCCGGATCCTCGCTTCAACAGCGTATTGGTCGCAAAATTCACCAATGGGCTGATGGAAAGAGGAAAGAAAACCCTTGCCCAGAGAATTTTTTATGATGCTATGGATACCGTTCAGGAGAAGGTCAAGGACGATGATGCCTTGACCATCTTCGAGGGTGCAATGGAGAATGTTCGTCCTCGGGTTGAGGTTAAGTCAAGGCGCGTTGGTGGTGCTACTTACCAAGTTCCGATGGAAGTACGTCAAACTCGAAGGAATGCACTGGCGATACGCTGGATCATCAATTTTTCAAAATCACGATCCGGCAAGTCAATGGCCGAAAAACTCGCTGGCGAACTTATCGATGCCTTTAATAATCGTGGTTCCGCAGTGAAGAAAAAAGATGATACACATCGGATGGCAGAAGCAAATAAAGCCTTTGCTCACTATCGTTGGTAATCCCCTGGGGGATTACTTAAAAAATGTGATTGCAAGGAGTATAGGGCTGCCTGAAGTGGTTTCTTAAGAGTCAATAATATTATGGCAGCCCCAAAAGATTTATCCGATGTGCGCAATATAGGCATAATGGCCCATATTGATGCAGGAAAAACGACCACGACCGAACGGATACTCTTCTATACCGGACGTTCTTATAAGTTGGGTGAAGTCCATGAAGGCACCGCGATCATGGACTGGATGGAACAGGAGCAAGAGCGAGGTATAACTATTACCTCTGCCGCTACCACCTGTTATTGGAAAGAAAAGAAGATAAATATAATAGACACCCCGGGCCATGTCGATTTCACTATCGAGGTAGAACGGTCATTAAGGGTGTTGGACGGTGTTGTTGCGGTCTTCTGCGCAGTTGGTGGAGTTGAACCGCAGTCGGAGACCGTCTGGCGTCAGGCGGATAAGTACCACATTCCGCGGATTGCCTTTATAAATAAAATGGATCGCATCGGTGCAAATTTTGATCGTTGCGTTCTCATGATTGCCAAAAGGCTTGGGGCAAATCCTTTGCCTATACAAATGCCGGTTGGCAACGAAGCACAATTTGAGGGTATTATTGACCTCATAGAAGAGCGGATGCTGGTATTCGACGAGCAGTCGCTTGGTCAGGAAATTATTGAAAAAGATATACCTGACAACTTCAAAGAAAAATTCACGGCCGCACGTTTGATGCTCCTGGAGAAGTTGGCCGACTTCGATGAGGGCATCATGGAAAAATACCTAGATAATACAAGGGTATCTGCGCCTGAGATATATAGTGCTCTGCGTAAGGCTACAATATCTCTTGATATTGTGCCGGTGTTATGCGGCAGTGCATTTAAAAACAAGGGGGTGCAACCCTTGCTTGATAGTGTCATCAATTTTCTTCCTTCACCTTTAGATGTAAAAAATGTTGAGGGAATAGGTCCTGCTGGAGAAAAAATCAGCAGAAAGTCGGATCCAAAGGAAAAACTTTGTGGACTCGTCTTTAAATTGATGAGTGATTCCTTTGTTGAGAATCTCGCTTTTGTGAGAATTTATTCCGGCAAACTCAGTGTCGGCGACAAGATATTTAATCCTGTTAAACAGAAACAGGAAAAAGTCTCCAAACTGATGAAGCTGCACGCCAATAAGCGAGAGGAAGTGCAAGAGATACTGGCCGGAGATATTGGTGCTATTGTCGGCTTAAAGTTCACTACCACCGGGGATACCCTTTGCGAAAAAGGCGACAATATAATCCTCGAGAGCATGGATTTTCCTGAACCGGTGATCGGGGTAGCTATTGAGCCGAAAAGCAAGGCTGAAGAAAAGAAACTCAATGATTCCCTTGCAAAAATTGCATTAGAAGATCCGTCATTCACAGTTTCCAGTGATAAGGATACTGGACAGATGATTATTTCTGGAATGGGGGAGCTTCACCTTGAAATTATCATAGATCGTTTGCTCAACGATTTTAAAGTTGCTGCCAATGTTGGAAAACCTCAGGTTGCCTATAAAGAGACTATCCAGGTTGCCAAGAGGAGTGAAGCGAAATTTGATCAATTGACCGGTGCCAAAGGGCAGTATGGTCATGTAATTATAGAGGTCGAGCCTCTTGAGCGCGGTGCAGGCATAGTATTTGTCAGTTCTGTTGATAAAGAGTTTATTCCTGATCAGTTTTTGAACTCTATAAAAAAAGGTATTGTGGACAGTCTCGATTCAGGACCTTTGATCGGTTACCCCTTGACAGACATCAAGGTGAGGCTGGTAGGCGGCTCTTACCACGAAGAGGAGTCAACCGAGATGGCTTTTGGAATAGCTGGTGCAATGGCCATCAGAAGGGCGACCTCTGAGGCAGAACCGAAATTGCTCGAACCGATAATGGATATTGAAATTACTACCCCTGAAGAATATATCGGGGATGTAATAGCAGACTTAAACGGGAAAAGAGGTAAAGTCGTTGGTATATCAGCAGAAGCCCATCTGCAAACGGTAAAGGCACATGCACCACTAGCGGAATTGTTTGGATATTCAACTTCAATACGGTCTGCCACCCAAGGAAGAGCGAATTTCACAATGCAATTTTTGCAGTACGATGTGGTACCTGCAAATAGAGCAGAGGCAATTGTTAAAAAAATTAGAGGAATTTGATTTCAAGCATATTGAGGGAACATCATGTCGAAGAAAAAGTATGAAAGGAATAAACCGCACGTCAATGTAGGGACGATAGGCCATATAGATCATGGCAAGACCACATTGACTGCAGCAATTACTCGTGTCTTATCGTTAAAAGGTCAGGCGACGTTTACCGATTTTTCTGAGATAGATAAGGCACCGGAAGAGAAGGAGCGTGGTATCACCATCGCAACTGCTCATGTTGAATATGAGACGTTGAAGCGTCATTATGCCCACGTCGATTGTCCCGGTCATGCCGACTATATCAAGAACATGATTACCGGTGCGGCGCAGATGGACGGCGCGATTCTTGTAGTAGCCGCAACCGACGGAGCAATGCCGCAAACCAGGGAGCACATCTTGCTTGCTCGCCAGGTAGGTGTACCGGCCATGGTTGTGTTTCTTAATAAATGCGACATGGTGGATGATGAAGAGCTGATCGAGCTGGTGGAGATGGAACTGCGCGAGCTGCTTGACAAGTACGAATTTCCCGGAGACGACGTGCCCTTTGTCAAAGGATCTGCTTTAAAAGCGCTTGAGAATGCGGAAGATCCTGAATCGGCAAAATGCATTTGGGAGCTTATGGAGGCAATTGATTCCTATATACCTGAGCCTAAGCGAGAGGTTGATAAGCCGTTTTTGATGCCTGTTGAAGATGTGTTTTCCATCTCCGGTCGTGGCACCGTTGCGACCGGCCGGATTGAGCGTGGTGTAATCCATGTTGGTGATGATATAGAGATAATTGGCATCAGGCCGACTGCCAAGACGACGTGCACCGGTGTCGAGATGTTCCGTAAATTACTCGATGAAGGTCAGGCGGGCGATAATATTGGTGCTCTTCTTCGCGGAATCAAGCGTGAGGAAGTGGAGCGTGGTCAGGTTTTGGCCGCTCCGAAGTCGATTACTCCGCATACCAAGTTTAAATCTGAGTGTTATATCCTGAGCAAGGAAGAGGGTGGTCGTCACACCCCGTTTTTTAATGGATACCGTCCGCAGTTTTACTTTAGAACCACCGACGTTACCGCGGTAGTAAGTCTTGAAGCAGGAGTGGAGATGGTCATGCCCGGTGACAATATTACTGCATCGGTAGAACTCATCACTCCGATCGCCATGGATGTCGGTTTGCGTTTTGCCATTCGTGAAGGTGGACGTACTGTTGGTGCCGGCGTTATCAGTGAAATTATTGCCTAAAGGTTAGTAATGATACCCACAGAAAAAATTAGAATTCGTCTGAAAGCTTACGATCATAAACTGCTCGATCAATCTACGACTGAGATAGTTGACACTGCCAGAAGGACTGGATCCGCTGTAGCCGGGCCGATTCCTCTGCCAACTACCATAAACAAATTTTGTGTTCTTCGGTCTCCGCATGTAGACAAAAAGTCACGAGAACATTTTGAAATGAGGACCCATCGCCGTTTATTAGACATTTTAGAGCCGACTCAGCAGACCATCGATTTGCTCATGAAGCTTGAATTGTCCGCGGGCGTCGATGTTGAAATTAAGTTGCCGTAATCGGCACTACCTAAAAGTTAATTGAAGCATCGGGTAAAGTTATGCCAAAGTCAATGGGTATATTAGGGAAAAAAATTGGAATGACCCGGGTGTACAGCGAACTTGGTGAGGCTATTCCAGTTACTGTTATTGAAGCCGGTCCTTGTAAGGTTCTTCAAGTAAAAACCGACGCTATTGATGGATATAGCGCCATTCAAGTTGGTTTTTCAGAAAAGAAAGCTTCCAGGATTAACAAGCCAATGGCTGGTCATTTTAAAAAATCTGATTCTCAAGGCTTTTATTTTGTACGAGAATTTAGAGTCACTGATTCCGCCCTTTATGCGGTCGGCCAGGAAATCTCTCTTGACGCTGTCGTTAAAGTTGGCGATCAAGTCGATGTTCAGGGGACAAGCAAGGGAAGGGGCTTCCAGGGTGTCATAAAGCGTCATGGTTTCAGTGGTGGCGGCTCCGGGCATGGTTCTATGTTCCATCGAGCACCTGGCTCTATAGGTTGCAGCGCCTACCCTTCACGGGTTATCAAAGGGAAAAAGATGCCTGGTAGAATGGGTAATGACAGCGTTTTAAGAAAGAATGTCGTTGTAGTTGATATCCGCACCGAAGATAATGTTGTTCTCTTGAAAGGACCACTTCCTGGAGCGAAAAACGGCCTGTTGAAGATTTACACAAAACAATAAAATTTGGTCTGAACAGGTTCGAGGAGATAAATATGTCTACTGTTAATATAGTTAACACCAAGAACGAAAGTGTTGGCGAAATCGAGCTGAACGACGAAGTCTTCAATCGAGAAGTTAAGGAGCATGTTCTGCATGAAGTAGTTCGTATGCAGCGAGCCGGCAGAAGAGCCGGCAATGCGTGCACCAAAACGAGAGTTGAGGTGAGTGGTGGCGGCAGAAAGCCATGGCGGCAAAAAGGAACCGGTCGTGCGAGATCCGGAAGTAATACCTCTCCGATCTGGCGTGGTGGTGGCGTAGCTTTTGGACCTAAACCGAGAGACTATAGTTTCAAGCTTAACCGTAAAGTGAAGCAACAAGCGGTAGCGATGGCACTTAGTGCTCGTTTCCAGGAGGGAAATCTCATCGTTATTAATGATTTTACCTTGGATCGCATTAAAACAAAAGATTTTGTAGGTGTGATGAATGTTCTTGATGTTGCAAATTGTCTTATCGTTACTGACAATGCTTCAGAAAATCTTACCAAATCATCAAGTAATGTAAATGGTTATAAAGTACTTTCATCCGAAGGCCTCAATGTCTACGATATCCTTCTTCATAAAAAGTTGATCTTGGTTCAACCGGTAATTGAAAGCCTTGAAAAGAGGTTAATAGCATGAAAAATATTTACAGTGTATTACAAGGACCCTGTCTTACAGAGAAAGCCAACTTATCACAAGAAGTTGATGGCAAGGTTATATTCAAGGTCCATCCAAAGGCGAATAAGATAGAAGTCAAAAAAGCCGTTGAGAGTATGTTTAATGTCAAAGTTAGGGCAGTTAACACTGCTAAAATTCATGGAAAGAAGAAAAGAGTTGGAAAAACAGTTGGCTTTACCAGTGATTGGAAAAAGGCCTATGTAACCTTGTCAGAAGGAAAAATCAATTTCACGGATGAACTATAATCAGATACTTTTTAGATTAAACGTTCATTAGCACCTTCTATCTGAATGAATCTATCTCATCTATAATTGATGGAGCGATTGGGAAATCATGGCTATTAAAGTATACAAACCAACATCCGCTGGTCAGCGACAACATGTGTCGACGAAAAGTCCAGATCTGGCTAAAAATGGGCCTGAAAAAAGTCTTGTTTGCAGTCTGAATAAAACCGGCGGAAGAAATAATTATGGCAGAATAACTTCTCGTCACATTGGTGGGGGGCATAAACGCAAGTATCGTCTTATCGATTTCAAACGCAATAAAACAGATATTGATGCAAAGGTTGTTGCGATCGAGTACGATCCCAATCGCTCAGCTAATATAGCCTTGTTGAACTACGTTGATGGTGAAAAGAGATATATCTTGTCACCGGATGGAATTTCGGTTGGCGATACGATTGTTGCCGGTGCAAATGCAGATATTCAACCGGGGAACTGTCTTCCCTTAGTTAATATTCCCCTTGGAACTATTATTCATAACATTGAAATGAAGATAGGTAAGGGCGCCCAATTGGTCCGCAGTGCTGGAGCAGGCGCGCAACTGATGGCCAAGGAGGGTGGATATGTACTTGTTCGACTACCTTCCGGTGAAGTCAGGAAATTTAATAACTCCTGCCGGGCGTGTATTGGTCAGGTTGGCAACAGGGAACATGAGAGTCAAAAGCTTGGAAAAGCAGGTAGAAATCGCTGGAAGGGATGCCGTCCTCATGTTCGTGGCGTGGCGATGAATCCTGTGGATCATCCTATGGGCGGTGGTGAAGGTAAAAGTTCTGGCGGAAGACATCCATGTAGTCCTTGGGGAATACCATCAAAAGGCTATAAAACCAGGAAAAACAAGACTTCTGACACGATGATTGTCAAGAAGAGATCATAAGGAACGAGGAGTAATGTATGTCACGCTCAGTTAAAAAAGGTCCTTTCGTTGACGATCATTTGTTCAAAAAAGTGGTTGATGCTGCGGAAAGCGGCTCACGAAAGGTTATTAAAACCTGGTCAAGACGTTCCGATATCGGCCCGGAAATGGTTGGACTAACCTTTGCCGTGCATAACGGAAAAAAATTCATACCTGTATTTGTCACCGAGAACATGGTTGGACACAAGTTGGGCGAGTTTTCTCCAACAAGGACTTTCTATGGCCACGCTGCAGATAAAAAAGGTAAAAAATAAAAAGAAATCATTGATTTTTTGCTGGACACTCATCAGGAGTAAGATCTATGGAAGCAAAAGCCGTAGGAAAATATATTAGAATATCTCCGCAAAAGGCCAGACTTGTTGCCGATGTGGTTAGAGGTATGGGCGTTGATCAGGCTATAACCACTCTTCGTTTTATGCCCAAAAAGGGCGCTGGTATCATTAAAAAAGTCCTTGAATCTGCGGTTGCCAATGCCACTCAGGATGAACAGGCCGATGTTGACAATCTTTATGTAAAGAAGATTATTATAGATGGTGGACCTTCCCTTAAAAGGATTAGTCCAAGGGCGCAGGGCAGAGCTACAGGTATCATTAAAAGAACAAGTCATATCACCGTTGTTCTGGACGAGAATTAATTCTCTTTTGATTACTGTGTACTCACTTTTAACTCTTAATTGAACAATGGAATTGTTGGAGGTCTGTTTTGGGGCAGAAGGTTAATCCACAAGGACTTAGATTGAATATTACCCGGACATGGGACTCGATCTGGTATGCAGATAAGGACTATTGCACCTATCTGATAGAAGATCAAAAAGTCAAAAAGTTTCTTAAAAAACGTCTCCAGCACGCTGGACTTTCCAAGGTAAATATTGAACGTACTGGAGAACAGGTGCGTGTCAAGCTATTTACTGCTAGGCCGGGTATAGTCATCGGCAAAAAAGGTGCTGAAATTGAGATTCTCAAGAAAGAACTGGAAAAGCTTATTTCTCGAAAGGTTTCTCTTGATATCCAGGAAGTAAGGAGACCGGAGGCGGATGCTCAACTAGTCGCTGAAAATATAGCTCAGCAACTCGTACGTCGCGTTGCTTTTCGGCGGGCAATGAAAAAGGCAGTAAGTTCTGCATTGCGTTTTGGTGTGCAAGGTATAAAAATCTCCTGCTCTGGACGATTGGGTGGAGCTGAGATGTCGCGTTGCGAATGGGTGCGTGAAGGCAGAGTTCCCCTGCATACACTCCGGGCTGACATTGACTACGCTCTCGCTGAAGCAAACACCACCTATGGAATCATTGGCGTCAAGGTCTGGATTTTCAACGGGGAAGTATTGAGCGACAAGGATGGCGGCTCCGTGCAGTAGCTACTGCTCAAGGAAATTCCATATTAATATTTGGAGTAGAAGATGTTAAGTCCGAAAAAAGTCAAACATAGAAAAGTATTTAAAGGCAATCTCCGGGGAGTTGCCTATAGAGGCTCGTCAATTTCTTTTGGTGAATTTGCGCTCAAAGCTACCGTATGCGGCAAGATGACAGCACAACAAATTGAAGCTGCCCGTATCACCATTAATAGAACAATGAAACGTGGCGGCAAAGTTTGGATAAGGGTGTTTCCTGATAAACCAATTACTAAAAAAGCTGCCGAAACTCGGATGGGCAAAGGCAAAGGCACTCCTGAGTCATGGGTTGCTGTCATTAAACCAGGTATGATCCTCTACGAAATTTCTGGTGTCAGTGAGGAACTTGCCGTTGAGGCACTTGCTCTTGCAGGAAATAAGCTGCCATTTTCAACCAAAGTTATTTCCAAGGTGAATACATTATGAAAGCGGAAGAAATCCGGAAATTGTCTTCTGAAGATCTTGCCAAGACCCTAAAAGGACTGCAAGAAGAGTTAGGGAACCTTTCATTTCAGCATCATATAAGGCCCCTTGAGGACACTTCCAAACTGAAGAAAATTAGAAAAGACATTGCAAGAATCACGACTATCGAAAAGCAGTCATCATGATGATTGCTGAGTTTGACAATTGAACGAGATAGATGTGGATTCAAAAAAAACAACACTAATTGACGAAATTATGAGTGATCTAAATACATCGAGAAAGACAAGAACTGGTTCTGTGGTCAGCAACAGAATGGAGAAAAGTGTTGTCGTTCGGGTAGAGCGCAAGGTTCGCCATAAGCTGTATGGCAAATTTATGAAAACAAGCGTTAAATATCTGGCCGATGATCCGGAAAATAGTTGTAATATCGGAGACGTTGTTCTCATTGAAGAGTGTCGACCTCTGAGTAAAAGAAAGAGGTGGCGTGTTAAAACTATACTGGAACAGGCAGTGTGATACTAATACACGGTATTTACTCTACTTTGAAAACTTGTTTCGGAAGAGATATCAGGTGAAATTATGATTCAGACAGAGACAGTGCTTAATGTTGCTGATAACTCAGGAGCCAAAAAAGTACTTTGTATTAGAGTTCTTGGCGGTACCGGTAAGAGATATGCAACGATCGGGGATGTAATTGTTGTAACGGTAAAGGAAGCTATCCCTAACGCGAAAGTAAAGAAAGGTGATGTAATGAAAGCCGTTATCGTTCGCACCAAAAAAGAAATGAAGCGCAGTGATGACACCTGGGTAAGATTTGATGATAATGCTGCAGTTATGCTTGCATCCTCGGGTGAACCAGTTGGAACTCGTATTTTTGGGCCGGTTGCTCGCGAATTAAGGAATCAAGGGTTTATGAAAATCATCTCATTAGCCCCTGAAGCACTTTAACCACCCGTATCTGCATTGGGTATAGTAACATTGATTGGAAAAGGTACAGCGATGAGACAGGGTAAAACATACCTGAAAAAAAATGATCAGGTTGAGGTAATTGCCGGAAAAGATAAGGGCAGGGTTGGCAAAGTACTCCGCGTCCTTAGAGATAAGGACAAGGCTGTGGTAGAGCGGATCAATATGATTAAAAGACATACCAAGCCGAAAGAGATGAACCAACAGGGGCAGATAGTTGAAAAAGAAGCTCCCATCCACGTTTCCAATCTTCAGCTTATCTGTCCTGAATGCACCAAGACTGGTCGCATTGGAAAGAAGATTCTCGATGATGGCACAAAAGTACGCTGCTGCAAGAGTTGTGGTGGTTCCATCGAAGGCAAAGTATAGATAATCAAAAAGGATACGCTAGGAGTAATACATGGGTGCGCTTAGAGAAATGTACATAAATGAGTGTGTTCCTGCACTCAGAGAGGAATTTGGCTATACAAACGTCATGGAGATTCCTCAGATTAAAAAGATTGTTCTCAACATGGGTTTGGGGGAAGCTGTTCAAAATCCTAAAATAGTCGAAGGTGCAGCTAACGAACTCACAATGATTGCTGGCCAGAAAGCAGTTATTACCAAGGCAAAAAAATCTATAGCTACATTCAAGCTGCGGGTTGGTATGCCTATTGGCTGCTGTGTCACTTTACGCGGCGATAAAATGTATAATTTTTTCAGTAAACTGGTAAATATTGCGTTACCACGTGTTCGAGACTTTAGAGGATTATCTTCGAAAGGATTTGATGGCAGAGGCAACTTTTCCATGGGAATCCAGGAGGAAATTATTTTCCCCGAGATCGACTACGATAAAATTGACAAAATTAAAGGCTTAAATATTACTATTGTAACTACTGCCAAAACTGATCAAGAGGGAGCATTCCTTCTCAAACTTCTTGGTATGCCGTTCAAGAAATAATCACAATTTTATTTTTAGAAGTTTTTTAATAGAAAAAATTTGGAGGTCGGTTTGGCTAAGAAATCCATCATTGCAAAAGCACAGCGGAAACCAAAATTTTCAGTGCGTAAATACAACAGATGCCCACTTTGCGGGCGACCAAGAGCATTTATCAGGAAATTTGGGGTTTGCAGAATCTGCTTCCGTAAACTTGCATCCAGCGGCGAAATAACTGGTGTCACCAAATCCAGCTGGTAAAAAAATATTTCTATCACTGTGTGATCTTGTTTACTATTTTGAACAATAAGGAGTGTTCGCTATGTCTATGAGCGATCCACTGGCAGACATGCTGACCAGATTAAGAAATGCAGTAATGGTAAAATTCGACTCTGTTGAGATGCCGTTGTCATCTGTAAAAATCGATATTGCCAAGGTTCTCAAAGATGAAGGATATATCCGTGATTATCAGGTTAAATCCGATAATATTCAAGGCACGTTGAAGATTGATCTCAAGTATGGGCCGAATAAGGAAGCTGTGATCACAGGGCTGAAAAGGGTAAGCAAACCAGGCTTACGTAAATATACCAAGGTAAGCGACATACCAAAGGTATTGAATGGGCTTGGGATCGCAATTATATCCACATCCAAGGGCGTTGTTACAGATAAAACAGCTAGAGCTCTGAATTCTGGTGGGGAGATAATTTGTGAGGTCTGGTAGACCCGCAAATAATGGAGGATTTTATGTCTCGAATTGGGAAACAACCAATTCCGGTTCCAACCGGAGTTAAAATTGATCTTAATGGTCAACAAATAGAGGTTACTGGGGCAAAGGGTAGTTTGAAACGTGCTATTAACTCTGAAGTGGAAGTAGCATTCCAAGACAATGTAATACAGGTTAATAACCGCACAGAGAGCACCAAAGTCAATGCCTTTCGCGGCCTTACTCGGTCCTTAATTAACAATATGATAATCGGGGTGGCCGAAGGTTTCAAAAAAGTTTTGATTATTGAAGGTGTTGGTTATAAAGCAAGTGTAAGCGGTTCTACTCTCACTCTTAACGTTGGCTATTCTAGTCCCAAAGATTATGTCTTGCCAAGGGATGTAGTGGCAACTGTGGAAGGCAACACAAAAATTGTTCTTCAGTCTATTGATAAGGAATTGCTTGGTCTCACTGCTTCGAAAATTCGTCAGATTAGAAAGCCGGAACCATATAAGGGTAAAGGCATTCGCTATGAAAATGAGCACATAGTAAGAAAAGTTGGCAAGTCAGGCACTAAATAATTCTTCAGGTTAGCAAGACTCCTTAAATATTTGAATGGTACACAACAATGGCTAAGACGAATCCCACGACGATCGCGAGGGCTAAACGTGTTCAAAGAATTAGAAAAAAAATCTCTGGCACGAATGAACGCCCAAGACTGAGAGTCTTTAAAAGCAATAAACATATATATGCCCAGTTGATCGACGATGTTACAGGCCATACTCTGGTGTCTATGTCGACAGTCGATAAAGAGTTTGAATTGGGCGAAGAGAAAGGAAAAATTGCCGCTGCAAAGAAGGTTGGCGTAGCTCTCGCGACTCGTGCCATTGCTTCCGGTATAAGTAAGATAACCTTTGATCGCGGTGGTTCTGTTTACCATGGTAGAGTTAAATCACTTTCTGAGGGTGCTCGGGAAGGTGGACTTGATTTTTAATGATTCTTCATATTACGGGGGTGCCCCTTGTCTGATTTTAAACGTTCCAAAAGTGTGGCTACTGAGGAGCTGATAGAGAAAATTGTTTTCATTAACCGGGTTGCCAAAGTTGTAAAAGGTGGCCGCCGTTTTAGTTTTAGTGCCATCGTCGTTGTCGGTGACGGCAACGGAAAGGTGGGCTACGGGCTTGGAAAAGCAAATCAGGTTCCTGAGGCAATTCGTAAGGGTGTCGAACAGGCTCGGAAGAGTATGTGTTCCGTAGCTCTTACCGAGACATCAATTCCTCATCAGATTATTGGCAAATTTGGTTCCGGTAAGGTCCTCCTGAAACCAGCGTCAGTCGGTACAGGATTAATTGCCGGTGGACCTGTGCGCGCTGTTCTCGAAGCAGCTGGAGTATCGAACATTCTTACAAAATGCCTCGGGTCACATAATCCGCACAATATGGTTAAGGCAACTCTCGCAGGACTAAAAGATCTTCGTACCGCCAGGAATATAGCCGAGTTGCGTGGAAAAATCGTAGAAGAAATAACTGCTTAATTACAGAATGGTGTTGCGGCATACAAGGTTACAAACCATTGCTGTGTAATATTTGCTTATAGAAGGTAGTCAAATGTCTGAAACAATTACTATTACTCTTGTTAAGAGCGGCATTGGCGGGACAAAAAGGATCAATGCGACTTTAACCGGATTGGGGCTCACCAAATTGAACAAGACAGTGACAAGAAAAGATACTCCCTCAATGAGGGGCATGGTCAGAAAAGTATCACATCTTGTACGCATAGAGGAGAATTAAAATGCTAAGCCTTGCAAATCTTGCCCCACAAGTTGGATCAACCAAGCAGAGAAAACGGCTGGGAAGAGGTCCCGGAAGTGGACATGGAAAAACTGCCGGTCGTGGTCACAAAGGTTTTAAAGCCCGGTCAGGTTCCGGTGTGAAGCCTGGGTTTGAGGGCGGGCAAATGCCCTTGCAACGACGTTTACCGAAACGCGGGTTCAATAACATTTTCAAAAAGCAGTATACCCTCGTATCCTTGACACAGCTAGACTCATTTGCCGCTGGAGATGTTATCACAGTTGAAGCACTTATTGCCGCCAAGATAGTAAAGAAAGGAATGGCCGTTAAGGTTTTGGCTAATGGCGAGGTATCAAAGGCCTTTACTGTCAAAGTCGATAAGATAAGTGAGACGGCTAAAAGCAAGATTGAGAGCGCCGGTGGTACCGTTGTTATCGATGATAGAGCACAAGCGTAGCATTTGTGTTCGGAAAATTTACTAGAAAAGGCACTTTTTCTAGGAATGAGCGGAACTGGATATAGGTATTAATGATGAGTGGTGTACAGAGTGCTGCAAATATTCCTGAGTTGCGTAGGCGTGTATTGTTTACGCTTATCATGCTCGCAGTATACAGAATTGGCGTCCAGATACCTACGCCTGGCATCAACGGCGAAGCCCTTGCTGCTTTTTTTGCCCAGAAAGCCGGCACCTTGTTCGGTATGTTCAATATGTTCTCGGGAGGTGCTCTAGAGCACTTCTCGATTTTCGCGTTGGGCATAATGCCTTATATCAGTTCTTCTATTATTATCCAATTGTTGACCGTGGTTATACCGCAACTGGAAGCACTAAAAAAAGATGGTCAATCCGGACAAAGAAAAATCACCCAATATACTCGATATGGCACTGTATTCTTAAGTATTATTCAAGGAACTTTCATTGCTGCCGGGTTGCAGGGCATGACCGGTCCCGGCGGTGAGGCAATTGTCTTGAATCCGGGATTGCAATTCAAACTGATGACAATGCTCACCTTGACCTCGGGCACAGCCTTTATTATGTGGCTTGGTGAACAGATGACAGAGAGAGGCATCGGCAACGGCATTTCCCTCATTATATTTGCCGGTATTGTTGCTCGTGGTCCTGCCGCGATAGTCAACTCGATTCAGTTGATCAAAGCCGGAGAGATTGCCCTTTTCTTTGTGCCGTTTCTCATACTTTTCATGTTTGTTGTTGTGGCGTTCATTGTTTTCTGTGAGACTTCGCAGAGAAGGATTCCCATACAATATGCAAAACGAGTTGTCGGCAAGAGAGTGTATGGAGGGCAGAGTTCACATTTGCCACTAAAGATTAATATCTCTGGGGTTATACCACCAATTTTTGCCTCTTCAATTATGATGTTTCCTGCTACCATAGGCAGCTTCATTCAGATAGATTGGGTTCAGAGAGCATCTGCGGCAATGTCTCCCGGCACTGTCTACTATTACATTTGCTATATTGTAATGATTGTTTTTTTCTGTTTTTTCTATACTGCTGTAACCTTCAAGCCTGATGATGTTGCTGAAAACCTGAAAAAACACGGAGGGTTCATTCCTGGAATCCGTCCAGGGAAAAAGACTGCAGAATTTATCGATAAAATCCTTACAAGACTTACGGTTATCGGATCCATTTACCTCAGTTCCGTCTGTGTATTGCCTACCGTACTCGTTTCTCAATTTAACATTCCTTTTTATTTTGGTGGGACAGCGTTACTCATCGTGGTTGGAGTCGGTATCGATACAATTGCCCAGATTGAATCGCATCTGCATATGCGCAATTACGAAGGTTTCATGAAACAAGGCCGGATAAAAGGTCGTCGGTAAAGAAGTGCCGGGTTCAACGACAGACAGGCCTGGTAGTGGTACTATCGTGATAAAAACTGCCGATGAGATCTTCATTATGCAGGAAGCTAACCAGATTGTTGCGAAGGTATTAACGACATTAAAAAAGTCAGTTGATATCGGAATAACGACGTGGGAGCTTGATAAAATTGCCGAAGATTTTTGCTACCGGTTGAAAGCAAAGCCCGCCTTCAAAGGATACAGAGGCTTTCCGGCGAGTCTTTGTCTATCGATTAATGAAGAAGTTGTTCACGGAATTCCTTCTCGCAAAAAAAAACTAAAAAAAGGCGATATCGTTTCCATTGATTTTGGAGTTTGTTTTAAGAATTATTTTGGTGACTCTGCTGTAACCTTGCCAGTTGGAAATGTCAGTGAAGATGTAGCAAAATTAGTTGCTGTGACGAAAGAATCTCTTAACAGAGGCATTGAAAAGGTTGTTGTTGGCAATAGAATTGGCGATATATCTAGGGCGATACAAGAATATGTCGAAGGCCATGGGTTTTCTGTTGTGAGGCAGTTCGTTGGCCATGGCATTGGAACCGCACTGCACGAAGCTCCGGAAATACCGAACTTCTACGAAGGAGAAAGGACTTCCCGGTTGCTTCCAGGTATGGTTTTGGCCATTGAGCCAATGGTTAACATGGGTACACATAAAGTTAAAGTACTGAGAGATGGATGGACTGTAGTCACCAGTGATAAAAAGCCTTCTGCTCACTTTGAGCATTCGGTTGCTGTGACAGAGAATGGGCCTCTTATACTAAGCTCTCGGGAAAACTAGCGGTTACGGAAAAAAATACTTCTCATTTACGAGAAGTTGAAGTATATTATTCCGTTTTTAACTGGAACTTTGATTTTTCAGGATACTCCATGGCAAAAGAAGAAGCAATTGAAGTTGAAGGCACCATTGTAGAGCCGCTACCGAACGCGATGTTTCGCGTTGAGCTTGATAACGGCCATAAGGTGCTCGCCCACATCTCTGGGAAAATGCGGATGCATTTTATCAAGATACTACCGGGAGACAGGGTTACCATTGAACTCTCTCCTTATGATTTGAACAGGGGAAGGGTTACGTTTCGGGCAAAAACCGCCAAAAAGAAAAAATAGAGAGTTCGCTGATCATGAAAGTACGCGCATCTGTAAAAAAAATATGCAGTGACTGTAAAATATTCAAACGCAACGGTGTCGTTCGCGTATCCTGTAAAGTTAAAAAACATAAACAGAGGCAGGGATAAATTGGTTTTATCATTTTTTATTACCTACTTCTTTTAAGGAGATATACCTTGGCACGTATAGCAGGAATTGACCTTCCGAAAAATAAGCATATGGATCGGGCTTTAACTTACATACACGGTATCGGGTTGGTATCGGCTCGAAAGATTCTCGATAAAGTGGATCTGCCATACACAATGAGCAGTGATGATCTTGGCGGCGACGATGTTAATCGTATACGTAAAGTGATTGAGGAAGAATACGTTGTTGAGGGCGATCGCAGGCGAGAAGTATCCATGGATATCAAGAGGTTGACGGATATCGGATGTTATCGCGGCAGGCGCCATAGAATGGGGCTGCCATGTCGAGGACAAAAGACCAAGACCAATGCACGTACCCGAAAGGGGCCTCGAAAAGGTGCTGCCCGTCGCAAATAATTGAACTTCAAACAGGTGTAAGTTATGGCTGTCGCTAAAAAAAGAAAGGTAAAAAAGAATATTCCTGAAGGCATAGTGTTTATCTATTCTACCTTTAACAATACAATAGTCACTATTTCCGACAAGCAGGGGAACGTAATTTCCTGGTGTAGTGCGGGTGTTCTCGGGTTTAAAGGTTCGAGAAAATCTACACCGTTCGCAGCACAGAATGCTTTGGCAGATGCGGCTAAGAAAGCTACCGATGTCGGTATGAGAAAGGTTGAGGTCAAAGTCAAAGGACCTGGCCCGGGACGAGAAGCAGCCTTGCGAGCCCTGATTACCACGGGATTAGAGGTTAGTCGTATCTACGATGTCACACCGATCCCCCACAATGGATGCAAACCTCCAAAGCGACGTCGAGTATAACGACTGATCTTGAGATAGTAGTACAACATAACTGAATGGAGGCCTAAATTGGCTAGAAATATTGGTGCTGCCTGTCGTCGATGCAGGAGAGAAAATTTAAAATTATATCTTAAAGGTGATCGCTGCTTTTCTGATAAATGCTCTTTCGAAAGGAGAGCATTTGGACCGGGACAGCATGGTCAGGCTAAATTTAAAAAGCAATCTGATTACGCTGTTCAGTTAAGAGAGAAACAAAAAGTTAAAAGCATGTATGGGATGCTTGAGGGACAATTCAGACTGTTCTTTGAAAAGGCTGAAAAACAAAGAGGTGTCACAGGCGAAAATCTACTTGTAATGCTTGAACGTCGTTTGGACAATGCTGTTTTTCGCATTGGTTTTGCATCATCGAGAAACCAGGCACGGCAACTTGTTCGCCATAATCATATCCTGGTGAATGGGCGGAAGGTAAATATTCCGTCGTTTTTAGTCTCGGTTGGTGATGTTGTTACTCTGAAAGAAAAAAGTCGTGCTAATGCTTTGATTATTGAAAATTTTGAGGCAGTAATTAGGCGAGGTGTACCGAGTTGGCTTGAATTGGATAAAGATAACTTCAAGGCAACTTTAAAAGCTTTGCCGAACAGAGAAGAAGTCACCATGCCTATACAAGAAAGGCTGATTGTTGAGCTTTACTCCAAATAGAATATGAGTAGAGATGCAGGTCCGACAGCATTTTTTATAGGGCTTCTTGCTGACAGGGACTATATGGTAAATTGTAGAATAGTGTGATTAGAACACCAACTACAAAGTTAGTAGAAACGTAGAGAAGGAAATCCATGACTCAAGCTGCTGATGAAAAAATACCATTTCACCGCAATTGGAATGAGCTTATAAAACCGGAAAAAGTGGAAGTGGACAAAGAAAAACACACTGACACCTACGGGAAATTTATTTGCCAACCTCTCGAAAGAGGATTTGCAACAACAATTGGTAATTCATTGCGACGTATCCTTCTCTCTTCCATCCAGGGCGCTGCTATTACCTCTGTAAAAATCGAAGGGGCTCTTCATGAGTTCACATCGATGAAAGACATCTTGGAAGATGTGAGTGAGATTATTTTAAATCTCAAAATGGTTCGACTGAAACTCTATTCCGCCGATTCGCAAAAGGTTGTTATAGAAAAGACTGGCCCCGGGATTGTTTATGCCGGCGACATCAGTGCATCTGGCTACGTTGAGGTAATGAACAAGGAGCAGGTAATTTGTACTCTTACCGGGCCAATCAATTTTCGGGCCGAGATGACTGTTGAGTGGGGTAAAGGTTATCAGCCTGCCGAAAAAATGAATAAGGATAATCTATCTATTGGACAAATTCCAATAGATGCGATTTTCACCCCTATAAAAAAACTCCAGTACGTAGTTTCCCAGGCTCGCGTAGGACAACAGACTGATTACGATAAGTTAACCATAGAGATTGAGACGGATGGCAGCCTAAGACCCGAAAATGCTTTGGCATACGGAGCCAAAATACTCAAAGAACAGATGACTATTTTCATCAACTTTGATGAGGAAGATGCAGAACCTGAAGTTCCTGCTGAGTCGGGGAGAGACACTGAGCCTCTCAATCCTTTCTTGGATAAGCCGGTGGAAGATCTTGAGTTGTCTGTACGCTCTGCAAATTGTCTTAAGAATGCAGATATCAACTTTATTGGTGACTTGGCACAGAAAACTGATCAGGAAATGTTGAAGACCAAAAATTTTGGTCGTAAATCGTTAAATGAAATAAAAGCGTTGCTCTCTGAAATGGACCTCACCCTGGGTATGAAATTCGAAAGCTGGATTCCTCCCAATCAACGTGGTGATAAGGAAGAAAATAAGGCATGAGACGCCACAGAGTAATCGAGATTAACAAGATTATTACCAATTCTGATATTGCGCAGAAGCTGAGGATTTGAGATGAGACATAGAAAAGCCGGTAAAAGATTAGGACGGACCAGTTCCCATAGACTTGCGATGTTTAGAAACATGGTCACATCCTTGTTCGAACACGAGCGGATAATCACTACCACAGAGAAAGCCAAAGAAGTACGGCCAATAGCAGAGAAACTGATCACCTTGGCAAAACGAGGTGATATGCACGCGAGAAGACAAGCTCTCGGATACGTGCGGAGTAAGGCAGTTGTTGAGAAACTGTTCACTGTTATTAAAGAAAAATTTGCCAGCCGCAATGGTGGCTATACTCGAATACTTCAGACTGGTATTAGAAAAGGTGATGCCGCCGGAATGGCAATTTTTGAGCTAGTCGGTTATGAGGAAGTAATTGAAACTCCTAAAGCCGAAAGTTGAGTAAAAAGTGAAATTAGTATATGGCTGGCAGGAACGTATGTTTCTGCCAGCTTTTTTTTTGTAAAGTTGATTTTTTGTCGCTGGAGACCAATTGCATGACGGAAACCAAACAGTTCCCAAAAGGCATGGTGCCCCTTGGTGATTCTGTTTTTAATTTTGGCTGTCACCCTGGAGTGCAATGCTATACCTTGTGTTGTCGCAATGTCGACATGATTCTCTATCCATACGATATCATAAGGCTAAAAAGCTCATTAGGGCTCAATTCCGAGGAGTTCCTTCGCCGACACACAACCCTTGAAAAAGGCGACAATATTTACTTTCCGACAGTTAAGCTCCGACTCGACGAAGAATCCAAAGCTTGTCCTTTTCTTGCCCCGCATGGTTGCAGCGTTTATTCCGATCGGCCAACCGCCTGTAGAACATATCCCCTTGAAAGAGCAATTGATCGTTCGCGGAATAAGGGCGCGCCTGATGAATTTTATTTCATGACAAATCATTCGTATTGCTTCGGGCATGCTGAAAAAACGATTTATAACGTAAAAAATTGGTTGCGCAACCAGCAACTTTTCGAACATAACACGATGAATGACCTCTGGGCTGAAATTGATACAATTTTTGCCGGTAATCCTTGGAAAGGTGAAGGAGTTGCTGGAGAAAAGCAGCAATTGGCCTTTCTTGTATGTTACAATATTGACGGATTCAGAAGAGTTATTGATCAACATAAACTTCTTAGTCAGTTTCAGTTGGCAAAAGAAGTTCGGCGCCGAATAGCTCTGGATGACGGAGAGTTGCTAAAATTTGGATTTGAATGGCTCAAACTTTTTTTTAATAAATCGACCTCAATAATCAAAAAATGAGAAAATCCACCAATAAAAAGTAACCATAAGTTGCATAACTTTGCAATTCATGGTAAATAAAAATGTTGTCCATTTTGTATGTTAGACAGCAGGAGAGGCCTTACAGCCACACACACATCTTCGCGTAAAAACTGGTGTCGTGCAACATCATCATTGATGTGTGACGATTACTGAAGATGGCGGAATAACCAGGAACGGAGAAACCTATGACAAATGTATCAGTACGCGACATGCTTCAAGCCGGTGTCCATTTCGGACATCAGACCAGACGCTGGAATCCCAAGATGAAATCCTATATTTACGGGCCAAGGAATGGGATTTACATTATTAATCTTGATCTTACCAAGAGACTTTTTGATAAGGCCTGTGAGTTCATCACTGAGGAAATCAAGCGGGGTGGAACACTCCTCTTTGTCGGTACCAAGCGTCAGGCACAAGAGATCATAAAAGAAGAGGCAAAGCGTTGCGGCATGTATTATGTCGACCATCGCTGGCTAGGTGGCATGCTCACCAATTTTCAGACTATTAAGAATAGCATTGATAGACTTAAATCCATTGAATCCATGCAGGCCGATGGATCGATAAACCGTTTTCCCAAAAAAGAAATTCTTATTATGGAGAAAGAGCGGATAAAACTGGAGAGAAACGTGGGTGGTATCAAGGACATGCGAAATCTTCCTTCGGTACTCTTTGTGGTAGACCCACGCAAAGAAGATATTGCAGTGAGTGAGGCTGTTAAACTTGGTGTGCCGGTAGTTGCCATTACCGATACAAACTGCGATCCCGAGGGCATCGACTTTATTATTCCAGGCAATGATGATGCAATTAGATCAATTCGTCTTATCAGTCATCACATTGCCGAAGCGGTCCTTGCCGGACAAGCAATGCGCGATGGGGATGAAGCATCCGAAGAGGCTGTTGCCGCAGCCATGGGCGATGCAGGTCATGAGATGGAAAATGCAGCGGTGGATTCTGAAGCGTAATTCTCCCACTATGCGGTTTTCTCAGTAAAAAATAGATTTTGTTATTTGTAAGGGGCTGTCGTGCGACCGCCCCTTTTTCGTATCTAAAGAAATTTTATTTTTGCAATGGGCAATATCTTTCTGTTGCTGAGTAAGAATTAATCGGAATTATTTAATATAAAAGGAGATTTACCATGACCATTACAACGAAGATGGTAAAGGATCTGAGGGACAAAACTCAAGCAGGCATGATGGACTGCAAGAAGGCCCTCGAAAACACCAATGGAGATATGGAAAAAGCCATAGATCTCCTGCGACAAAAAGGTCTGGCCGTTGCCGCTAAACGCGCAAATCGTGCTACCAGCGAAGGTGTCATCGCTACCTATATCCATGCCGGCGGAAAGCTTGGTGTTATGGTGGAGCTTGGATGTGAGACCGATTTTGTTGCCAAAAACGATGACTTTCGTGAATTTGCTAAAGACATCGCCATGCACATTGCCGCCGCCAACCCTATCTCTATCAACAGGGATGAAGTGCCGGCAGCAGTAGTGGCCAGGGAAAAAGACATCTTTGTCCAACAGGCTTTGGAGAGCGGTAAGCCTGAAGCTATTATCGAAAAGATGGTAATCGGCAAGATCGAGAAGTTTCTTGCTGAAGTTGCACTTCTTGAACAAAAGTTTGTTAAAAACCCTGATCTCTCCATTCAGGATCTGCTTAATGAACTCATCGGAAAGATGGGAGAAAACATCTCGATAAAGAAATTTGCCCGTTTCCAGGTCGGGGTGGAATAGCATCGATTTTCTTGTCGTCCGTTCATGACCGGTCGTAAGTGATAGCACGCCGTTTCCCGTTCAATCTTCTGCTGAGGATGTGACAATGACTGAAAAGTTAAAGTACCACAGAATGCTGCTAAAACTCAGTGGTGAAGCTCTCATGGGTGAGGATTCTTACGGTATTAATACCAGAGTTCTCGAGTTTGTTGCAGCTGAGGTAAAGGAAGTGATTACGGCAGGAGTTCAGCTGGGGCTGGTCATTGGCGCCGGCAATATCTTTCGCGGAGTCGCCGGGGCGAGTAAGGGCATGGATCGCACGACTGCCGATAATATGGGGATGCTTGCTACGGTTATGAACAGCTTGGCCATGCAGGATGCTTTGGAGCGTATCGGGGTAATTACCAGGGTTATGTCCGCTATCCCCATGCAGTCGGTTTCCGAACCCTACATTCGCAGAAGAGCGACCAGGCACCTAGAGAAAGGTCGGGTGGTAATTTTTGCTGCCGGAACAGGAAACCCCTACTTTACTACTGATTCCGCAGGTGTCCTTCGAGCTTTGGAAATCGATGCTGAAATCGTAATCAAGGCGACAAAGGTGGATGGGGTGTACGACCGTGATCCGTTTCTCGATAAAAGCGCAGTGAAATTTGATCACCTCACCTACGACGAGGTCTTACAGAGGGGACTGAGGGTGATGGATGCTGCAGGGATCGCCTTGGCCAAGGAAGATAACTTGCCCATTATGGTATTAAATATGGTTGTCCCCGGAAATATCAAGCGTGCCGCCTTTGGTGAGAAGGTCGGTACGCTGATTACCGCCTGAAAGCGTGATTGAGTAATTATTCTGAACAAAGGATGCTACCATGAGTGATGTTATTTTTGATATGGCCGACAAGATGGATAAAAGTCTTGATTCCTTTAAAAAAGAATTATCAAAAGTGCGCACCGGCAGGGCTTCTCTGGCCATTCTTGATGGGATACATGTCGATGCCTACGGCAGTTCCATGTCTCTCAGTCAGGTGGGGAGTCTTACCATTCCCGAAAGTCGACTCATTGTCATTCAGCCCTGGGATCCTCAATTGTTGCCGGCCATAGAAAAGGCGATTCTCAAGTCGGATATTGGTCTTAATCCGATCGGTGACGGCAAACTGGTTCGTTTAAATATCCCTCAATTAACCCAGGAACGTCGCAAAGAGTTGGTAAAAGCCGTAAAAAAGGTTGCTGAAGAATTTCGGGTAGCGGTTCGCAACCTTCGTCGCGAGGCTATCGACATCCTGAAAAAACAGAAAAAAGATAAAGAGATTTCCGAAGACGATTTGTTTAAATTTCAGGAGGAGGCACAAACTGAAACCGACGCTTATATTAAGAAAATTGATGATGCAACGACCGCAAAAGAAAAAGAAGTGATGGAAGTTTAGTATCTTAGAAATTCTTTTTGTAACTGCTATTACGGATCAACTATGTCTGGCACCACCATTGATTTAGAGCGTCTTCCTCGCCATGTTGCCATTATTATGGACGGCAATGGCAGGTGGGCTAAGAAGAGAAAAAAACCCAGACTTTATGGACACAAGGTGGGCGCCGATTCAGTGAGTGACATTGTTGAGACCTGCCGGGAAATCGGTATCAAGTATCTCACACTGTATGCTTTTTCCTCTGAGAATTGGCAAAGACCAAGCCAGGAAGTTGTCGGGCTGATGTCTATCCTCAAGCACTATCTTGAGGCTGAATTGCCACGTATGCAAAAAAACGATATCAGGCTGGTCTCTATCGGTGACCGGGAGCGATTGCCCGAGGCAGTGCGTGTCTCCCTTGCAAGGGCGATTTCTGAAACCTCCAGCAACACAAAGCTCACCCTTAATCTGGCTCTCAGTTATGGTGGCCGTGATGAACTGGTGCGAGCCGCACAAAAGATCAGTCGTCTTTGTCTTGAGGGAACTCTGAATCCTGCCTCGATATCCGATGTAACTATTGCCGAAAATCTCGATACCGCCGGGATGCCTGATCCCGATCTCCTCATCAGAACCGGAGGGGAATCACGGCTGTCCAATTTTCTCCTCTGGCAGGTGTCATATGCCGAGATCTATTTTACCGACGTCATGTGGCCTGACTTCCGCAAAGAAGTATTCTTACAGGCACTGACCGATTATCAGGTGCGAGAGAGACGTTTCGGTCGCACCGGAGATCAATTGCATACAGAATAGAACATGAAAAAACGCGTAGTTCCCGGGCTCCTCATCGCTGGTCTTTGGCTTCTGCTGCTAATGAAGGGATCACCGTTGCTGTTTTGCCTCATAGCGGTTCTGATCGTTTTGCTCGCAGCCGACGAGTACCTGCGGATGGTGGACAGAAGAAACACCGGCTTTTTTGAACGGTGGTTTCTCAACATTTGCATCGCTGCACCGACCGCAATCACCTGCCTCTCCCCGAGACTTACGACCCTTCCTCCGGCCCTCCTTGTTTCGTTTCTTGTGGTCATCGGTTATTTTCTTTTTCGCTACAAGGATATTGAGGATAAATTCAATTTCTTCTGTCGCTTAATTTTCGGCATTTTTTACATAGGATTGCTGGGTACTCATCTGGTGCTCCTGCGTTTTCTGCCGGAGGGGAGCGCTTGGCTGATCGTCGGAACGGCTATAACCTCAGGCTCCGATACCGGTGCCTATCTTGTCGGCAAGGCTATCGGTAGGAGAAAGCTCTGTCCCAACATAAGCCCCAATAAAACCGTAGAGGGAGCTGTGGGCGGTGTGATTTTTGGCCTTGCCGCAGGTGTCGGTTTCGCTGTCCTTTTCCTGCCCGCCATCAACTGGCTCTTTCTTGTTGGTTCCTCTGTGCTCTTATCTCTCATTGGTATGGTCGGTGATCTTACCGAATCGATTATCAAGCGCGGCACCGGAACCAAAGATTCCGGCAGATGTTTGGCCGGTCATGGCGGTATCTTGGATCGCATCGATTCGCTCCTCTTCGTTGGCCCTGTACTGTATTATCTTCTGGTCCTCGCGGGGGCAAAATGAAATATATATCCCTGCTCGGTTCTACCGGTTCAATCGGTGCCAATGTCCTGGCCGTTGTTCGGCAGTTTCCCGAACGTTACAAGGTTGTTGCCATGGCAGCCGGTGCCAATGTGCAAAGACTGGCAGAGCAAATCAAGGAGTTTCAGCCGGAACTGGTTTCCGTATGTGACGAACAAAAGGCAAGGGATTTGGCTGGCCTGATAGCAAAGGAAAGCCGGACAAAGATTGTCTTTGGTGAGGAAGGCAACACCCTGGTCGCGGCTTTTCCAAGGGCCCGGATAACCGTTTCGGCAATGGTCGGGGCGGCCGGTTTGCTGCCGACACTTGCGGCAATCGCTGCGGGTAAAGACATTGGTCTGGCGAATAAGGAAACCCTGGTCATGGCAGGGAAGATAGTCATGGCGGCGGTGATGGAAAAGGGTGTCCGGCTCCTGCCCATAGACTCGGAACATTCGGCCATTTTCCAGGCACTTGAAGCGGGCCAAAAAAAAGACGTCAAGAAAATCATCCTGACAGCCTCCGGAGGACCTTTTCTCGGCATGAGCCGGGAACAGCTGCAAAGGGTCACGCGGGAACAGGCTCTCAAACATCCCAACTGGAGCATGGGTAGAAAGATCTCCATAGACTCCGCGACCCTCATGAACAAAGGGCTCGAGGTCATTGAAGCAAAATGGCTTTTCGATGTCGATGTCGAGGCTATCGAGGTGGTTGTGCATCCCCAATCCATTGTCCATTCCCTGGTGGAGTATCAGGATGGCTCGGTTCTCGCTCAGTTGGGCATCCCTGACATGCGTATTCCCATTGCCTATGCACTCTCCTATCCGGAGCGGCTTCCACTGCAGCTGCAATCCCTGAATCTGTCCCGCTGTGCCAGCCTCCAGTTCCTGGAACCCGACAACGACAGTTTTCCGGCCTTGCAGCTTGCTTTTACAGCCATCCGCAAGGGTGGTGTCCATCCGGCAATCCTCAATGCCGCCAATGAAGTTGCGGTTGAAGCATTTCTTTGCACTCAGATAGATTTCCCGCAAATTGCCGAGACAGTTGCCAGGACAATGGATATTGTAGCTGAAGGCAAAGATACCAGCCTTGCCGATATACTGCAGGCCGATGGCGAAGCCAGAAGGGTGGCGCGTCGGCTCGTTCACGAGAAACTCTCGTAAGATCAAACTTAATTCGCCCGGAGACCCCTTCTCCCTGCCGTTGTTTCCTGCCATGAATACCTTAATGTCATTTATCCTCGTCCTCGGTTTGCTCATTTTTGTCCACGAATTCGGTCATTTCATTTTTGCCAAGCTTTTTGGCGTGCGGGTTCTGAAATTTTCCTTGGGCTTTGGCCCGAAGATACTTGGCAAGACAGTCGGGGAGACCGAATATGTTATCTCGGCCTTTCCTCTGGGTGGCTTTGTTAAGATGTTTGGCGAAAATCCCGATGAACAGGTGGTCACAGAGGCGGAGAAACAGGTATCTTTTTCCCATAAGCCGGTATGGCAAAGATTTTTAATCGTTCTTGCCGGGCCGGTTTTCAACCTTCTCTTCTCGGTTCTCCTCTTTTTCATGGTTTTTGCCTTTCTTGGGGTTCCGACCTCCGTCGATACCACCCGTGTCGGCAAGGTCAATGTCAACTCTCCGGCGGCCCAGGCAGGTCTCTTGGCAAATGATGTGATTCTAAGAATCAATGAACAGGAGACGCTTGGCTGGGACGATGTTCTTGCGGGAGTCAAAAGCAGTGATGGAAAACCGCTGGTCATTATTGTCCAGCGTGGCAACGAGAAGCTTCAACTTACGGTCACTCCGGCGATAGATGCGGTGAAAAATGTGTTCGGCGAAGTCGTCGAGAAACGCTTTATGATCGGCATTAAAAAGGCCGATGAAATGACCTGGCAGGAGAGTTCTTTATATACATCGCTTGAAAACGCCTGCCTCCAGACCTGGATGTATATTTCCTTGACCGCTGTCGGTTTTATGAAGATTATTCAGCAGGTTGTGCCTGCCTCGGAACTCGGCGGACCAATCCTCATCGCCCAAATTGCCGGAGAACAAATGCGGGCCGGGTGGGTGAACCTTATTTATTTTATAGGGCTATTAAGTGTCAACCTGGGATTGCTCAATCTTTTACCCATCCCGGTTCTCGACGGCGGTCATCTGGCGTTTCTGACTATTGAAGGCTTGCGGCGTAAGCCTTTGAACATGCGGGCACAAATTATTGCCCAGCAAGTAGGCATTGGACTTCTCGGAACGCTCATGATATTTGTCTTCTATAATGATATCATCAGGCTGTTTCGGTGATGGACCAGGAAAAGCCGCTCATTTTGTCCTTGGATACCTCAACATCGTGCAGTTGCGTGGCCCTTACCGCCGGTACCCGAAGAAACGGTGAGGTGCTGGCGACGCTCGGTCTTACCGGTGGTAAGGTGACCCATTCACGGCGGTTACTCTCGGCTATCGACTGGATCATGCAGGAGTCGGGGGTAGGGTGGCCGGAAATAAGTGGCATCGGAGTCAGCCTCGGGCCAGGTAGTTTTACCGGTCTGCGAATCGGCATGGCAACCGCCAAAGGCCTTGCCGCAGCGGCAGGCAAGGTGTTGCTCGGGGTCTCCACTCTCGATTCCTTGGCCGCAAAATGTGTAACAACTCGGCTTATCTGCAGCCTTCTTGATGCCCGGAAGAAGGAAGTGTATGCCGCCTTTTATCGATGTAACAATGAGGGCTTGAGCGAAAGAGTCAGTGAACCGGTAGTACTTGCTCCGGCTCAACTTGCCGCTGTTATAAACGAACCGGTCCTTCTGGTCGGTGATGGTGCTCGGGTTTATGCGGATGAGTTGCGTTCGATACTCCGGGAAAAAGGGCTGATGGCTCCGGCGGCCTTGCACGAACCTTCAGCCGCTTCCCTCGGCATGCTTGCCGCGGAATTGCTCGAAAAGGGACTTGTTCTCGATTTGGCCGAAGGCGTGCCGATGTATGTCAGAAGTTCCGACGCCGAATTGAATCTGCTGAAAAAGCATTGAATGGGCAGTGAAGAGATGATTGTCAGGAAAAAAACCCGGCAAATCCAAGTAGGTGCAGTTGCCATTGGCGGAGAAAGTCTGGTTTCCGTCCAATCGATGACCAATACCGATACCCGGGATGTCGAGCAAACCGTTGCCCAGATAGAGCGGCTGGAGGCTGCCGGCTGCGATCTTGTTCGTGTTGCCGTTCTCGATGGTGATGCGGCTGTGGCCATCCGCAAGATTCAGGAGAAAATCTCCATTCCTTTAATCGGCGACATTCATTTCGACTATCGGCTGGCTATCGCCGCCATGGAAAACGGCGTCGACGGCATTCGCATCAATCCCGGAAATCTTGGCGGTGCCGATAAAATTGCCAGAGTTGTGGCCGCCGCCAAACTGCACAACGTGCCAATTCGCGTGGGAGTTAACAGTGGTTCGATTGAAAAGGACCTCCTGAAAACCTATGGTTATCCGACTCCTGAAAACACCCGGGCCTTGATTGAAAGTGCGCTGCGCAATGTCCGAGTTCTTGAAAAACACGGTTTTGAAGAAATCAAGATCTCTATCAAATCGGCAGATGTTCTGACCACCATAAGCGGCTATCAGCAGCTTGCCGAACATACCGATTATCCGCTGCATCTCGGGGTTACCGAGGCCGGTGGCCTCATTGCCGGAACGGTCAAGTCGAGTGTTGCCCTGGGAATTTTACTCAGTCAGGGGATAGGCGACACCTTACGCATTTCTCTTACCAGAGATCCGGTCGAGGAAGTTCGGGTCGGGTTTGAACTGTTGCGATCGCTCAAGATTCGCGAGCGGGGGCCGGAACTCATCTCTTGCCCGACTTGCGGTCGTACTCGCATTGATCTCTTTAGTCTTGCCGAGGCGGTGGAAAGGTACATTCAAGCCATGGAGACTCCTTTAAAAGTGGCCGTAATGGGCTGTGTCGTCAACGGCCCGGGAGAGGCCAAACAGGCCGATATCGGCGTCGCCGGCGGCAATGGCGTGGGGATCATTTTCAAGAAAGGGGAAATTTGGAAAAAGGTCGGGGAAGAGGAGTTGCTTGAAGTCTTTATAAGTGAATTGCAAAAGATGGAAGAAGAGGGACGAAAAGAACGAAAATCTGCTAAAGGTTAGGTTGTTTCCTGGCCATTACAAAATCATACGGAAAGAACGATATGCGTTATTCTCAGTTGCTGTTGCCGACTCTCAAAGAGGTTCCGGCCGATGCCGAAGTTGTCAGTCATGTCCTGTTGTTGCGGGCTGGGTTTATTCGAAAACTCACCGCCGGCATTTATTCCTATCTGCCCATGGGCCTTGCGGCAATCCGTAAGGTTGAAAATATTGTCCGCGAGGAGATGAACCGGGCCGGCGCCCAGGAGCTGCTGATGCCCATGGTTCAACCCGCAGATCTCTGGGTCGAAACCGGGCGCTATAAAAAATATGGACCGGAGCTATTGCGCTTTACCGACCGGCATGAGCGGGAATCCTGCCTGGGACCGACCCACGAGGAGGTCATTACCGATATAGCCAGGAAAGAACTCCATTCCTACCGCGATCTGCCAATCAATCTCTACCAGATTCAGACGAAATTCCGCGACGAAATCCGACCCAGGTTTGGCCTCATGCGCGGTCGGGAGTTCATTATGAAGGATGCCTATTCCTTCGATGTGAGCGATGCGGCATCCGAGGTTTCCTACCGGAAAATGTATGATGCCTATAAGCGCATCTTTACCCGCTGCGGCCTTGATTTTCGCGCCGTGCAGGCCGATTCCGGGGCGATTGGCGGCAGTTTTTCCCATGAATTCATGGTCCTTGCCAAAACCGGGGAGGATACCATTGTCGTTTGTAGCAATTGTGAATATGCCGCCAACATGGAAAAAGCTGCGGTGAAGCTCCGCACCGGTGCGCCCACGGAGCCGCTTGCCGAGTTGCAACGAGTGGAGACCCCCGGCAAACGCAAGGTCGATGCGGTCTGCGAATTTCTCGGTATTGGCCCGGAGAAGCTGGTGAAGACTCTGGTATTTAAGGCCGATGGGAAACCGGTGGCGGTGCTGGTGCGGGGCGACCGAGAGGTGGAAGAGGTGAAGTTGAAGAATCTTCTGGGAGTCGCCGATGTAGAACTGGCGGACGACCTGGAGGTCTTTAATGCCACCGGCGTGCCGACCGGCTATCTGGGGCCGGTGGGGATTGCAATACGGGTAGTCGCCGACCAGGAAGTTGCAGCGATGCAAAACTTCTACGTCGGCGGCAACGAAAAGAACTATCATCTAAAAAACGTCAACCTCGACCGTGATTTCCAGGCTGAGGCGATTGCCGATCTGCGACAGATTACCACCGCCGATCCTTGTCCGGAATGCGGCGGTACCCTGGCTTTGACGGAAGGCATAGAGGTCGGGCATGTGTTCAAGCTCGGTACCGGTTATTCCCAGTCGATGAACGCTACCTTCCAGGACAGCGACGGTCAGGAAAAACATTTCGTCATGGGCTGTTACGGGATAGGTGTCAGCCGGGTTGTCGCCGCCGCCATTGAGCAGAATCATGACGAAAACGGCATCATTTTCCCGGTACCTTTGGCTCCGTATACGGTTATTATCCTGAATCTCGGAGGCAAGGACGAACAGCTGACCGCGGTCGCCGAAAAACTCTACCGAGCTCTGCAGGCAGCAGGTCTCGAAGTTCTTATCGATGATCGTGACGAGCGGCCGGGTCTAAAGTTCAAGGACGCAGATTTGCTCGGTATTCCCTACAGGCTGACGGTCGGCAACAGTTACGCGAAAAGCGGTAAGGTGGAAGTGCGGCGGCGCCGGGACGGAGTCACCGAAGAGATGACTCCGGAAGAGGTGGTGCAATACCTCTCAGCGAAAATTATGGCTGAACTCGGCAAATAGTCTTACAGGGTATCGATGGCCAACGAAACGACAATAAATCCGCACGGACTGAAGATCCTGGCGGCCACATATCTGCATGGCGTGGACCTTTCCCGGATTGACGATGCTTGGGAAATTGTCATCCGGGTGCATAAGGGACGTCGCCATTTTTCCGGCGAGCTGTACGTTATTCATCTCCTGGAGGTGGCGTCAACGCTTGCCTCCATGCATCTTGATCTCGACACTATTCTTGCCGGCCTGCTGCACGGGGTCTTGCAAGAGGGAGACAGCGACAAAGCAGAGGGCGTGAGTATTGACGAGCTTGCGGCAAAATTCGGCAAGGATGTCGCGACAATAGTCGAGGGTTCAACGCGTATTACCCAAGTCCAGTATAATAGCAAACTGACGAGCCAGGCGGAAAATCTCCGGAAGATGCTCCTGGCCATGGCCGCCGATATCCGGGTCTTACTGGTAAAACTTGTTAATCGATTGCTGGATATGTTCCTCCTTGACATGGTCGACAGGGAACAGCAGTTGGATATCGCCAGGGAAACAATGGATGTTTATGCCCCTCTGGCGAGTCGTCTCGGTATTGACTGGCTGAAAAGGGAGCTGGAAGATCATGCCTTCAAATTCCTGCACCCGGAAGAACATTATGAACTGTCGCATAAGCTTGAAAGTTCCCTCGATGAACGACAGGAATATGTCGACGAAGTCATCAAGATTCTCTACGAAAAACTGGAGCAGAGCGGCATCAAGCCGTTGCGCATCATCGGCCGGCCCAAGCATCTCTATTCCATCTATAAAAAACTGGTAGCGCAAAATATTCCCCTGGAACGGGTCTACGATAAGGTGGCCTTTCGGATAATTGTCAGTACCGTCAACGAGTGTTATGAGGCGCTCGGAACCATTCATGCCGACTGGTCGCCGGTTCCCGGACGGATAAAAGATTTTATTTCCGTTCCCAAGGCCAATAACTACCAATCGATGCATACAACGGTGGTCGGTCCCCGGGAGCACTTTATCGAGATCCAGATTCGTACCGAAGAGATGGACCGTGTTGCCCAAGAAGGGGTTGCTGCGCACTGGGCCTACAAAGAAGGGCAGAAGATCAACAAAAACGATGTCAAACTCTTCCGTGAGTTGAAAAAACTCGTTGCTTCTCTGCAGGAGGTTGAAGACCCCCGCGAGTTTCTCGATAGTGTCATCGGTGAGCTGTATGATCCGGAGGTCTATGCCCTCACGCCGACCGGGGAGGTTAAAGAGTTTCCCCTCGGCAGCTGCCCGCTTGATTTTGCCTACTCCATCCACACCGAGGTCGGCGATCGCTGCGTCGGCGCGAAAGTCAATGGGCGTCAGGTGCCCCTTAAATACCAGATCCAGACGGGCGATATCGTTGAAATCATCACTTCTCCCACCCAGATCCCCCGACGGGGCTGGCTGGATCTCGTTAAAACCAGTCGGGCACGAACCAGAATACGTTCCTGGTTGCGGCGCGAAGAAAAGGAGAAGGCCCTTAAGCTTGGCAGGGAGATCTGTGAAAGAGAGATTCGCAAATATGACACCTCTCTGAAAAAGATCATAAAAAGCGGGCATATCCGCTTGATTCTCAAACAGCTGCGCTGCAACTCCCTTGACGATTTGCTCGCCAAGGTCGGCAGCGGGGCAATCACCGTGCACAACCTTATTAAGGGGCTGCAACCGGTCGAGCTGCGCAAAGAACAGGAATCGCAAGTAAACGACCTGCCGCCGGAAGAGCTGGCAAACCTCATGGTCAGCCAGCAGGGCAGTGAGGCGGAACAGGGAAAATCGGGTATCAAGATTGACGGAATCGATGGCATGCTGGTTAAGATCAGCCAATGCTGCCAACCCTTGCCGGGGGATCCGATCGTCGGCTTTATAACCATGGGCCGCGGCGTTTCCATTCACAAAGCCGATTGCATCAACCTGCTCAGTTCCGATCCGAAAAGGTGGATCGACGTTTCCTGGAGTGGCATAGTTGAAAAGACCTACAAGGTCGGGATTCATATCAGTGCCGAAAACCAGAGGGGCATTTTTGCGGAAATCAGCGGTACCATCAGTTCCGATAATGCTAATATCGTTGATATCTCCGCCCATACCACGGCAACCGATCGGGCAGAGATGACCATTTCTCTTGAGGTGGGGCACCTCGAACATCTCCATACGCTGATGCAGCACTTGCGGCAGTTGCCGGCTGTTATTGCCGTCCGGAGATTATAGCCAGGAAATGAGGTGAGCCATGACCTGCCAAAATTGCGGCAATGAGAGTCCTGCAGGCAACTCGACTTGTCCCTATTGTGGTGCCGTAGGTGACGAACCGGCTGACCGGAAACACAAAGTATTTGTCCACAAGACGGTCAATCTGGAGGCCGGACGGCCGGTGGTGGAGGTAGCCATGAATCGCTGCCGCGAAGTCATTGACGACGCCATAAGAAATAAAATCAATGTTATCACATTCATTCATGGTTACGGTTCAAGTGGCAAGGGCGGGGTGATACGGTCGGAGTGTAGACAGGCTCTTCTCTTTATGAAGAGTAAAAAGATAATCAGCGATTATATCGCCGGCGAGGATTTTAACAAAAGATCGGGGCGGGTGAGAGCACTTTTACAACGATATTCTCAGCTGGTCAAGGATAGGAATCTCAATCAGGGGAATCAAGGCATTACCTTGGTAATCGTGTTCTAGCGCGTGTTGTATGTCGGTATTCTTGTATCAATGTCAATTCTCAATGCGACTTGTCTGTCGTAAAATGTTGTATGTCCATTAACTTCTAGGGAGGAAGTACTGATGAAAAAGAGTTTCATATCGGCAATGTTGGGAATCTGTCTCATGGTTCCCTGTCTTTCTCAATCGGCACCCCCGGCAAGCTTTGAAGACAAGCTCAGCTACAGCATGGGATTCGAGGTGGGGAATTATTTTAAAGGTGCCGGTGGCGACATTCAAAAGGAATTTCTCCTCATCGGCATTGAAGATGCCTTTAAGGGGTCGCAGCCGACCTTGGCTGCAGACGAAATGCTGGCGGTTAAGAAGGAGTTCGCCGCCAAGATGCAGACTAAGCAAATGGCTAAACTCGATGAAATGAAGGCTAAAAACAAGACCGCCGGAGAAGCATATCTTGCCGAAAATAAGAAAAAGAAAGGTGTCACAGTCGCTGCCAGCGGCTTGCAGTATGAGGTTGTCAAGAAGGGTGAGGGAAAGAATGCTGCTCCGACCGACACGGTGAAGGTTGAATATGTCGGCAAGTTGATAGACGGCACCGAGTTTGACAGTACCGTAAAACATGGTGAGCCTGCCGAGTTTCAGGTAGATCAGGTGATAAAGGGCTGGAGTGAGGCCTTGCAGCTGATGAATGCCGGCGCAAAACTGCACCTGGTTATTCCAACCGAGTTGGCCTACGGCGAGAATGGGGCGGCTCCGATGATCGAGCCGAATTCAGTTCTTGTCTTTGACGTGGAGATGCTTTCCATCGCCCAGGCAAAGTAAGTTAAGAACAAGACAAGCAAGGGAATTTTCAAGGCCGTCCGGGGAGATTATCTCGGACGGCCTTTTTTCTATTATCGATCATTTTGCATCAGAAGGATGACGCCGACGGTGGAAAATATGATATGGATGCAGGCAGCAGCGGCGAAGGGCGAGACATAACCGGCAGCGGCCAGAGATTGCAATGCTCCCCAAATACCCCAGGCGACAAAGGCCAAGCCGCAGCTGGCAGGAATGGCCACCGACAGATCGCGCCCCCATTTGCGGTAGGAGTACAGCAGGATAGGCAGGCCGAGCAGGAGCAGGGGGATGCCGAGGAGGATATAGGAAACACGTCCGAGAAAAGCCGTCCAGGCGACCAGAATCTCGTGTTCCACCTCCGATCGTTCTATCTCATGATACAGTCCCGACAAGGATTGTTCCGCCTCTTTGTTTTCCGGTATTAAAAAGTCTTCTGGTTTTTCTGGCAATGGCAGTTCGTTTACGGTGAAATTGGTGATACTGTAGTGGCCGTTCTCCTGGCGTTGTTGGACCTGGCCGTTTTCCAAGATCCAGTGGTTGTTCTGACCATTCCAGTCGGCTTTGCCCGCGGTTATGAGGGATTCGATGTTATAGTTTTCACTCCAGCGAGAATAGGAAAAATCTTTAAAGACACGCACCTTGGGATTGGGCCAGCTAAAGGAATAGAAACCGTTCGTTCCTCTATAATAATAGCGATTGTTACGGAGTATCCCCAAGGGGATCTTGCCTTTCAGCTGTTCGTACCAAATAGTATTGGTTTTACTGATAGTGATTGGTAAGAGCCACTGGGCAGCGGCGAGAAAGAGCAGGGTAAATACTACCGAAGCGGCAACAATCGGACGGACGATAAGGCGTAGAGGGATGCCACCGGCCTTAAGGGCTGTGAGTTCGTTGGAATGACTGAGGACGCCCATACTGATGACACCGGCAAGAAGAATAAACACCGGACCCAGTTGGTCGACAATAAAGGGAATAGTGAGGAGAAAAAACTCCAAGACCATACTGAAGGGTTTGCCGGCGTTCACGAACTCATCGTATTTCTCGAAGAAATCGACAAGAAGATAGATGGCGACAAACCCGCAGTTGACGGTTAAGAAATATTTGATAAACAGGCTGAGCAGATAACGGTTGAGCAGATTCACGCAAAACCTCTACAGGTGAAACAATAGATAATTGAGAAAATGGGCATAAGGTTATTCATTCCACTGTAGGTAACATTATAGCCAGCCGGCGTCAATATTGGCATATCGATAACAAGGCAATTTTTTCAAGGCCTTGCAATGGCCGTATTCTCTGTGGTATAGTCGTTTCTTGTCGCCAGCCTTTTATGGCTTGGACGTCTTGGGATTATTAGACATTTGGTGATGCTGAACTGCTCTGTTCGTTCTCATTTTTAGAAATTGAACCGGACCTAATTCAACAGGAGGTGGCTGGTTTTCAGGGGTGCAAACGACCCTCGTCTTACCGGGGGAAAGGCTGCCGGTCGGGGAGATCGATTGCAGCGGGAGTCAGGTGCGGAAAGCCGTTGCAGGGGCATTCATCCTGCGGACGAGTCCGAGCTGTTCACGTTTTCAACCCGATACCACTGTTACCCTATGGCGCACAAACGAAAGAAAAAAGATCCTCCGCCCTGTAAACAACCCGTTAAGAGTACCGCCTCCGATCGCCTACAGGCCTTTTGGAACCTCTTCGTCAAAGAAGATGACGTTCTTATCATTATTAATGCCGATCCCGATGCTTTGGCAGCGGCCTTGGCGGTCAAAAGGCTGCTGCGCTACAAGGTTAAGACTGTAACAATTGCCCATCCCAATGAAATCAGGCGTCTTAACAATATGGCGATGGTCGAGAGACTGAAGATTCCCCTCGAACGTCTGAAAGATGTCAAGATTGAAAATTACAGTAAAAAGGTGATGGTTGATTCTCAGCCGGACCATCTGCCCTGTTTCGAAAAACTCAAACTTCACGCGGTAATCGATCACCATCCGGTCGGTCATATCGGGGACGTGGAATTTGTCGATATCCGTCCGGAATATGGTGCAACTTCCTCCATGGCCGTCGAATACCTGCGAGCCGCCGGTTTGAAACCTTCAGTGGCCCTGGCCACCGCCCTGTTCTATGGAATAAAGGTTGATACCCATGATTTTGAACAAAAATCGGTTCTGGCCGATGGTATCTCTTTTCGCTACCTTTTCAATATTGCCAACCGTGATTTAGTGCGGAAATTCGAGTTGACCGATTTGCGGCGCTCGGAGCTGAAATATTTTGCCACGGCACTGGCCGAACTGAAGTACTCCAAGGGGCGCTATTTCACCCACCTGGGCCGGGTTCGAAGCCCCGATGTGCTTGTCATCGTTGCTGATTTCCTCAACCATGTGGGGGAGATCGATTGGGCCTTCGTGTCGGGCATTCATGGGGAAAAGTTGGTAGTAATTTTTCGTTGTGACGGCTACCGCAAGAATGCCGGAAAACTGGCGGAGCGCATTTTCGGCTCCCTCGGCTCGGCTGGAGGCCATAAGGGAGCCGCCAGAGCTGAAGTGTCGCTGAAAAATTTGCAACTCGGTGAAAAAGAGTTTACTTCAGACACTCTCAAGCGTTTCATTATGCACCATATTTAACGTTTTTTTCGAATTTGCCGCCTGAAGGGTTGCGCATGGGCCTGATATCCTTTACCATATGGTTAAGTTGTCGGGTGAAGATGGCGTCGAAATGGTTATTTCCATCGCTTTCTTGAATTGGCCTACTGTTCTTGAGGTGCCCCATGCTGAAACCTACCACGCTGGCTATGATCCTCGCTGGGAGTCGGGTCGATGAACTCAACGTCCTGACCTATTATCGCCCCAAGTCGGCGGTACCGTTTGGTGGACTCGGACGAGTGATCGATTTCTCTCTCAGTAATCTTATGAACTCCGGCATTGAACAGGTGGCGATTCTTAGCCAGTACCGGAGTTACTCACTTATCAATCACATCGGTACCGGTGCCGCTTGGGACATGATCGGGCGCTACCGACAGATCTCCATTCTCCCGCCGTTTCTCGGCTCCGAGGCCGCCGACTGGTATCGCGGGCCAGCCGATGCCATCTATAAGAATCTCGACTATATCCATTACCATCAACCGGAGGAGATTCTCATTCTGTCCGGCGATCATATCTATAAAATGGATTATCAAGATATGATTGACTATCACACCATGAAAAATGCCGACCTGACCATCGCTTTCACCCGCGTACCTCTTCAGGGTGCGAATCGCTTCGGCATTGCGGCGATGGACGATGAGGACGGCCTGCGTGGCGGACGAGTGGTCAATTACTGGGAAAAACCGGACCAGCCCGAATCGGAATGGGCATCAATGACGATACTCTGCTTCAAACCCGAGGTCTTATACCAGGCCCTTAAAAAAAATCAGGAGGGGAACTCCTATCACTTCGGCAAAGACATCATCCCCGTCTTGCTCAAACAAAATTGCCGGGTGTACGGCTATAAATTTTGCGGCTATTGGGGTTATACCAGAACTATTGATGAATACTGGCAATCGAATATGGATCTGCTTGGGCCGGAACCGCGCATTGATATGGAAAAATGGGTGTTTCGCACCAATCTCGACCACCGGGGCATTCGTGACTTTGAGCCGGCACACATGGCGGACAATGCGGTTGTGCAAAATAGTCTGATTTATAATGGCTGCAAGATCGATGGAACGATTAGAAATTCCATCTTGTTTCCCGGTGTCCAGGTGAAAAAGGGGGCGGTCGTTGAAAATTCCGTATTGTTTTTCAGCAACCAGGTCGGTGAGAACTGCCGGCTCAACAAGGTTGTCGCCGATGTCAACACTGTTTACGGCAAGAATGTGGTGATTGGACCGGAGGTGTGCAATGCGGAAACCGAGGTCACGGTTATCGGCTGGAATAATCAGGTACCGGATGGAACCGTCATCGGGGAAGGGGCGACGGTTTACCCTAATCTCGTCTCCAAGAGTTGGCCCGCTTGTGTGCAAAAGGGGGAGGTGCTGCGATGAAAAGGGCAAAAGAAGCACTGGTTCTTCTTCTTGCCGGTGGTGTCGGCAGTCGCTTGAATATCTTGGTACAGAAACGAGCCAAGCCTGCGGTGCCCTTCGCCGGCATCTATCGGATCATTGATTTCAGTCTCAGCAATGTCATGAATAGTGGGCTGACAAAAGTCGGGGTGCTTACCCAGTACAAACCGCTCTCCCTCATGAGCCATCTCGGGTCGGGTGAGGCCTGGGATCTTACCGGCAGAAGCAGAGGGATTAAAATTCTGCCGCCACGTACCGGCGAAAGGGAGTCTGATTGGTACCAGGGGACCGCCGATGCGGTGCGGAGAAATATTGATTTTATTGCACACAATCCGGCAGATGAGGTGGTAATTCTCTCCGGTGATCATATTTATCACATGGATTTTGACGCCATGATTGAATACCACAGGTCGAAAAAGGCTGATGTGACGGTGGCGATGATGGCAGTGCCAAAGAGCCAGATCCATCAGTTTGGCGCCGGGATCGTTGATCGCAATGACCGGATTATCGGCTGGGAAGAAAAGCCGAAGGAACCGAAGACCAATTTGGCTTCCATGGGAATCTATGTATTTGATTACCAATATCTGCTGAAAACCTTGTCCCAAGATAAAGATGAACACGATTTTGGTATGCACATCTTGCCCCGGGCAATTGCCAAAGACGATGTCTTCGCTTACCCCTTTTACGGATATTGGCGCGATGTTGGGACGATCCAGGCATATTGGGAGGCCAATATGGATGTCCTGAGGAAAAATAGCGGCATTTCACCCCAGAAGTGGCAGATACGAACAAATATCGACACTGAAGGTCGGGCTGCCGACCGTGCCCCGGCTCGCTTTGGCACCGGCTGCCAGTTGAGAAACAGTATGATCTCCGCCGGTAGTCATATCCAGGGTACGGTGATTAATTCGGTGTTGGCACCCGGGGTCGTTGTCGAGGAAGGGGCAGTGGTGAAGGATTCCATCCTTTTTGAAGACTGTATCGTCGGAAGAGGTGCAAAGGTTGATCTGGCCATTTTGGACAAACGGGTCCAGGTGGGTGTGCAGGCGATTGTCGGCTGTGGAGACAACCATGCTTGTGCCAATAGGCGAAAGCCAAGTCATCTCTATACAGGGATAACCCTTGTCGGTAAGGGAGCAAGAATCCCCGCCGAACAGAAAATAGGGAGGAATTGCGTAATCGACAGTGGTGTGTCGGAGGGTCTTTTTTCAGGAAATGTTCTTGCAGACGGTGAATCGTTGTTAAACCGAGACGAGTCGTAGCGGTCAATTGATCGATTATGTCGTGCACGGGTCAGGGATTTGCCCCGAGACGTATGTGAAAATGGTTGCGCTTTGAAAAAACTTAGGTTTTATTTGGAACAATTTGACCTTGACGGGCACAATTCAAGCACAGTAATCCAAAAGGGATCAGTCGGGTAATGACTGGTCCTTTTTTTTGTCAAATCATCTTCTATTAGCCCTTTTTTGCCAATCATTTTCAAAGTCTTCTGTATGTGCATGTGTTCGTGTTCTACTCCGCCGAATATGGCACCAGCGGAAATCATGCGAAGGATAAAGGACAGAACTCAGAATTGCCTCGAAGTAGTTTGAAGAATTTCTCCATATTAACCTGAAAATCGGATAAAGCACACACTTTAAGCCAAAAAAACAACCCCATAAGCATGGTTTAGTTGAAAAACCGTGCTTTTTTCTTGCCTTTTTCGCGTGCACGTATTACATTTATACGTAC
>Ga0118677_10000450_pt1 | contig 90194 bp, 81 predicted proteins | sample AliMusrvi5mmetaG_FD_86154 | JGI IMG/M metagenome (GOLD analysis project Ga0118677, IMG submission 86154) | reverse complement strand
ACAACGTCCTGCGGGAGCCCAGACCCGTGAAGAGTTCGGACATTGGGAAATGGATCTGATCGTGGGTCCTGCTCGCGGATCTAGCGCCGCGCTGTTGACCCTGGTGGAACGCAAACACAGGCACATCCTTATCCGCAAACTGCCCGATAAGTCTCAGGCGAGTGTCTTGCAGGCCCTCCGGGGGATCGAACGACACTATGGACCCAAATGCTTCCGGCAGATCTTCAAGTCCATTACCACAGACAACGGCAGTGAGTTCCTCGACTTCGAGGCCCTCGAAGCATCCTCCCTCTGCTCCCAGCCCCGCACGCGCGTCTTCTACGCCCACGCCTATGCATCCTGGGAGCGGGGCTCAAACGAAAATGCCAACAGAATGATCCGCAGGTTCGTTGCCAAAGGCTGCGATATCGCTCGCCTTACCAAGCACTCCGTCGCCGCAATCCAAACCTGGATCAACAACTACCCTCGCAGGATCATCGCCTTCGCCGCCCCAAGCCAACTCTTCAACAACGAGCTCAAGGCCATCGCTTAACCATGAACAACGACCACTACCTGCGGCATTTAACTTTACAACCTACCAAGAAAGCGTCCGGAAAAGGCAGGCCAAAATCAACGAAGATGAGATGCCGCCCGGCATACCGGCCAGGCGCACAACCCATGCGATTCAGCCGCATCGTTGAGATCCGGATTAAACAGGAACGCCAGCCGGACGGGCCGATGAAGCGATGGTGATGCGATTTCAAGCCTGCGGGTTATTTTGCGTATCATCATTTTTTTGCGCATTTACGCAATGACAAAATAAAGCGCATGAAATATAGTTGCCCAGTAACTGCAAACCAAGGAGTGTTGATCATGAAGCGCGCATTAGTCACCGGCATCACCGGGCAGGATGGATCGTATCTCGCGGAACTTTTATTGGCCAAAGATTATGAAGTGAACGGCATCATCCGACGCTCCTCCTCCTTCAACACCCAGCGGCTGGACCATCTTTATCTCGACCCACACAAAAAAGGAGCCAACCTCAAGCTGCATTTCGGCGACCTGACCGATTCGGCCAACCTGGCAAAACTGATCCACGAACTCCAGCCGGACGAGGTGTTCCATCTGGGCGCACAAAGCCACGTGCGGGTGTCGTTTGACATTCCGGAATACACCAGCGACGTGACCGCCATGGGCACCGTGCGCATCCTGGAAGCCATCCGCGAAACCGGGCTGGCCAAAAAGGTCCGCTTCTACAACGCCGCCTCGTCGGAAATGTTCGGCGACGTGGTGGAGACCCCGCAGACGGAGCTGACGCCCTTCCGCCCCCAATCGCCCTATGCCTGCGCCAAAGTCTACTCCTATTACCTGACCGCCAACTACCGCAAGGCGTACGGGCTGCATGCATCGAGCGGCATCCTGTTCAACCACGAATCACCGCGGCGCGGCGAAACCTTCGTCACGCGCAAGATCACGCGCGCCGCCACGCGGATCAAGCTGGGCCTGCAGGACTGCGTCTACATGGGCAACATGGATGCCAAACGCGACTGGGGCTTCGCCAAGGAATATGTGGAGGCGATGTGGCTGATGCTGCAGCAGGACAAGCCCGACGACTACGTGATCGCCACCAACGAGACGCACAGCGTGCGCGAGTTCTGCGAGGAAACTTTTTCATTGTTGGACCTGGACTGGAAAGAATATGTTAAACACGACGCGCGCTATGAGCGCCCGGCGGAAGTGAACCTGCTCAAGGGCAATCCGGCCAAAGCCCGCAAACAGCTCGGCTGGGAGCCCAAGACCACCTTCAAGGGGCTGGTGCGCGTCATGGTGGAGGCCGACCTGCAGATGGCGCGCCACGAACTGGCGGTGCAGCAGACCGGGATTGAACTGCATCCGTAACTCAGCCGGGAGCGCCCTTATGCAAGCCAAACGCATTTTTGTAGCCGGACACCAAGGCATGGTGGGCCAAGCCATCTGCCGCCGCCTGGCGCAGGAAGGCATCAGCCCCCTGACCGCCACGCACCGCGAACTGGAGCTGCGCGAGCAAGCTGCGGTACGGGCATTCATGCAGAAACAGAAACCGGACATCGTCATCGTGGCCGCCGCACGGGTGGGCGGTATCCACGCCAACAGCACCCGCCCGGCGGAGTTCCTGTATGACAACCTGGCCATCTCCGCCAACCTGATCCACGAATCCTGGAGCGCGGGGGTCGGCCGTCTGCTTTATCTCGGCAGCTCCTGCATCTACCCGCGTATGGCACCGCAGCCGATCCCGGAAGACGCCCTGCTGAGCGGCCCGCTGGAACCCACCAATGAAGGCTACGCGATCGCCAAGATCGCCGGCATGAAGCTCTGCCAGCATTACCGCCGGCAGTATCAGGTCTGCTTCCATTCGCTGATGCCCACCAACCTGTACGGCCCGGGCGACAACTACGATCCGCTCGGCTCGCACGTGCTGCCGGCGCTGATCCGGCGCTTCCATGAAACCAAAGCCGCCAGCCAACCGGAAGTGATCATCTGGGGCACGGGCAACGTATTCCGCGAATTCCTACATGTGGACGACCTGGCGGATGCCATCTGGCACACGCTGCAACTGAGCACACCGCCCGACTGGCTGAACGTGGGCAGCAATGAAGAAGTGTCCATCGGAGAGCTGGCGCGCTTGATCAGCGAGACCGTCGGATACACCGGCCGGATCGCGTTCGACACCTCCAAGCCTGACGGCACCCCGCGCAAGCTGGTGGACAGCCGCCAGATCCGGGGGCTGGGCTGGGCGCCGATGATTGACCTGCGAAACGGGCTCAAGCTGGCCTATGCATCATTCCTGCGCGAGCAAGAACAGGGCATCCTGCGCGGCGACCGGAAATAAGACCGCTCCTAGAAAACAAATTCCAACCCGGCCATGAAGAAGCGGCCGGCATGATCGGTGTTGGGCATTTCCTGATAGGTTGTATCAAACACATTGTCCACATCCAGCGTCAGGTGCGTGGCCTTGGCCACCCGCACACGGCCGCGGAAATCCATGGTGACATAGCCGTCCATCTCCGTGGCCGCCGTGTTCTCGGCATCCGCATAGCGTGAGCTGACATAGCGGCCGAGCAAGCCCGCCGTATAACGGTCGGGATCGCCATATTCCACACCGGCCGCCACCTTGTTGCGCGCCAGGTAGGCCAGACGGTTGCCGGCCACCCGGGGATCGGGATACTCATCATATGTGCCGTCGGTCCATGTATACTGCCCCAGCAACCGCCACACGGGCGCCACCTCATACCGCGCCATGCTCTCCACCCCATAGGAGTGGACGCGCGTGAAATTGCGATTTTGAAACACGCCGTCAGACTCCATCACAAAATCAAAGGCGTCCTGCATGCTGTTCCAAAAGGCGGACACTTCAACGTCCAGCCGGTCGGTCACGCGGCCACGCACCCCGGTTTCATAGGCGTCCAGCGTCTCAGGCCTGAGGTCCGGATTGCCCTTGAACAAAAATCCGTTGTATTCACTGGTCACAAAGCGGTCGGAAAGGCTCGGCGCGCGGTGGGCGCGGTTATAGGAGGCAAACACTTCATACGCCGGCGACAAACGGCACAGCGCGCCCACGCGCGGACTCCATTCCATGTCATAGGCGTCATCATAATCCGCGCGCACGCCCGCGGTCAGCCGCAGGGGGTCCGCCACCAGCCATTCATCCTGGATGTAGCCGCTGTAAATGTTGTCATCCTCGACGAAGAGACGGCCAAGCTCATTGGCATCCACCCGATCCTGCCGGAATTCCGTGCCGGCCGTGATCTCATGGTCCGGATGCACCCAGAAGGAGTGCTGGAGCTCGGCGCCCAGCGTCTGCAGATCGTACTCGCTCCTGCCGGGAAACTTCCAGTCGTAGGTCTGGTTTTCGCCGTTGCGGTAGACGCGCGCCATGACACCGGCATTGGAGGTCTCCGGCCAGCTCTGGCGGTAAACCACCGCCTCGCTGTCCTTGCGGAACTCGTGCCGGCTGTTGTCATCCGTGCCCTCGCCCTGGTAACCATCCACAAAGGTGCGAACCTCGGCATTGGAAACCGGCGTCCAGCCGACATTGACACTGCCATTGCGCGCGGTCCAGTCGCGGTCGCTGCCGTCACGGTTGTTCATGTAACCATCCGTGACAAAATAGCCTGCATTCATGGCATAATCCACATCGCCGACCTTGGCGCCGTGCGAAATGCTATGCTGCTGGGTGTTGAAATCACCCGCGGAAACCTTGACACGCGTGAACGGGGTCGCCGTGCCGCGCCGGGTAATGATGTTGAGCACACCGCCCTCCGCATTGGACCCGTACAGGGCCGACGCCGGACCGCGCAGGATCTCCACCCGCTCAATGGCATCCACCGGAAGCTGCGAGAAATCCACATTGCCGATATAGGCGTCGTTGACGCGCCGGCCGTCCACCAGCACGAGCACGCGTTCGCTCTGGTAGCCCGGGGTCAGGCCGCGCATATTCACCCGCGTGAACGAACCGGGCACGCCGCCGGACTGCAGGTCCACACCCGGCACCGCCTTGAGCAGCTCATCCACCGTGCGCGCACCGGAAGCGGCAATGGCCTGCGGCGAAATGACCATCACGCTGGCCGGCACATCCTTGATCTCTTTCGCCGTGCGCGTGGCGGTCACCACGATCTCATTGTTCGTTTCCGCCATGGCGCGCGCCGCCATCATCAAGGCGCCCGCACCCGCCAGCAATTGCCGTTTCGAAATTTTCATATTGCTCCAGCTCCTTCCGGAAAATAAAAAGATCCTTTCAACCAACACGAACCACGCAGGTTCTTTATTAGGACAAACGGCCCGAATTATTGACGAAAAGCTATTGTCTGGCAACGGGTTTTCATATAAATTCGCACCAAATGAAGACCTCCGTCAAATACCGCGAGGCCATGGCCGACGTCAGGCGGCTCGTGGTAAAGGTGGGAACCCGCGTCCTGGCGCAGGACTCCGGACGGCTGGACCGCAGACGCATGCGCTCGCTGGTCAAGCAGCTCGCCTCCATCCAGCAGGCCGGCCATGAGGTGGTGCTGGTGACCTCCGGCGCGATCGGCGCCGGCATGGACGCCCTGGGCATGAAGGACCGCCCCACCCAACTGCCGGACCTCCAGATGGCCGCCGCCGTCGGACAGGGCAAACTGATGGCCTGCTATGACGCCCTGTTTTCCTCCGTCGGCTGCCATGCCGGACAGGTGCTGCTGACCCACGATGATTTCCAGCACAAAATCCGCTACAACAACGCGCGGCGCACGATTGAAAACCTGATCCGCCACAAGGTCATCCCCATCATCAACGAAAACGACGTGGTGGCGGACGAGGAGATCAAGGCGGACATCGCACTGGGCGACAATGACTTCCTGGCCTCGCTCGTGGTGAAAATGATCCGCGCCGATCTCCTGGTGCTGCTCAGCACCACAGACGGGCTGCGCAAGTTTGACACCAAGGGGCATAACGAACGCATCCCCTATGTGGAATCCTTCTCCCGTGATGTATTCGGACTGGTCAAGGCCAGCGACACCCGGCTTTCCAAGGGAGGCATGGACAGCAAGCTGCGCGCGGCGCACACCGTGGCCAACGCCGGATGCATGTCCGTAATCGCGGATGGCCGCGAAGCCAACACCCTGATCAAGATCATGCAAGGCAAGGACGTGGGAACCCTGTTCCTCGCCTCGTCCTTATAAAGGGGCCGTTATGACAACCTTGCACGAGGATATGCAGGCCATCGGCCGACAGGCACTGGACGCATCCCATGAACTGGCCCTGCTGGGCAGCGCCCGCAAGAACCGCATCCTGACCGCCATGGCCGATGAACTGGCCGCGCAAACGCCGATCATCCTGGCCGCGAATCAAAAAGACATGGAGGCCGGAAAAGCCGCCGGGCTTTCGTCCGCCATGCTGGACCGCCTGCTGCTGACCGACACCCGCATGGCCGGCATCATCAACGCCATCCAAACCGTGGTGGCATTGAAAGACCCGGTGGGCGCACGCCTGAACCGCCGGGTCCGTCCCAACGGCCTGGAGATCATCAAAAAGCGGGTGCCCATCGGCGTCATCGGCATCATTTACGAATCCCGTCCCAACGTGACGGTCGATTCGGCGGCGCTGTGCTTCAAGACATCCAACGCCGTCATCCTGCGCGGCGGCAAGGAAGCCATCCATTCCAATGCCGCCCTGGCCGACGCCATGATTGCCGGCGGAATGAAAAAAGGACTGCCGGCCCATGCCATCCAGCTGATCCGCACCACGGACCGCGAAGCCATCCGCGAACTTGTGCAGCTTGAAGGGCTGGTGGATGTAGTGATCCCGCGCGGCGGCGAGGCGCTGATCCGCGCCGTGACCGAACAGGCGCGCGTGCCGGTGCTCAAACATTACAAGGGTGTCTGCCATGTGTATGTGGACGCGGACGCGGACCTCGACATGGCGCTCAAGATCGTGGAAAACGCGAAGTGCCAGCGACCGGGCGTGTGCAATGCCATGGAAAGCCTGCTGGTCCATGAGAAAGTGGCAACCTTATTTCTCAACAGGCTGGGCCCCCGGTTCCGGGAACTTGGCGTGCGGATGCGCGGCGATGAAGCCGCCCGCCGCATCTGGCCGGACATGCAGGCGGCCACGGAAGCAGACTGGGCAACCGAATATCTTGACCTGGAAATGTCGGTGCGCATCGTCCCGTCGGCAGACGCTGCCATCCGGCACATCAACCAATACGGCACCCGTCATTCGGATGCGATCGTGACGCAGTCGGCCTCCGCACAAAAACGGTTCGTCAAGAAAGTGGATTCCGCCACGGTCTATGTCAACGCCTCCACACGTTTCACGGATGGCGGTGAGTTCGGCATGGGCGCGGAGATCGGCATCAGCACCGACAAACTGCACGCCCGCGGACCCATGGGGCTGGAAGAGCTCACCACCTATAAATACATCATCAACGGCCAAGGCCAGATCCGCGGATAGAGGCAAAAGCTTGAAGGATGAATTATGAATGATGAAACAACTGCACCCCGCAATCGCCGCGTCTCATCCGCGTAAAACATCCCGACCCAAGCTGACCAGAATCATCCGGACAGGAGAACGGCCAAGGCCTAAAACAGCAACAAAAAAGCCGCCTGTTCCCAGGCGGCTTTTTTATTGCGCTCACTAAACCGGATACTACTTGTTTTCCGGCTTCTGCACCGGTGCAGGCGCGGGTGCCACAGGCTTGGCAACTGCAACCGGCGCGGCAACCGGTGCCGGCGCGGCCGGCTTCACGACAGGCGCAGCCACCGGCACGGATGTCACCTCCACAGGGGTTTCCTGCGGCAGCACAACCGGCAATGGAATCACGGTTTCAGTCTCCACCTTGGGCGGCAGATGGGACTTCTGTCCCGGCGGCCCGTATTTTCCATAGCGGCGGAGCTCGGCATTCATGTCCTGGATCTTAAACCCATACTGATCCGCCAGATATTGCCACTGGCCAACCGAAAACTTGAGCGTCGCATCCAGCTTGTTGGCGATATCGGAGAACGATATCAACGGCACACGTTCCACAGGGGCCCATGCTATTTTTTCAAGGTCGGCCGGCATTTCCTTCTCCGGCCCGACAATGACAACCTGCTTCACGCCGGCAGGCAGAAAACTGCCGGCCGCATATTCCGCGGCGGAAAGCGCCTCCCATGCGCCGTGTTCACGGTCCCACACGCTGAGCGCCGGCTTGCCGGGATTCCGCGTGTCATAGGCCACCAGCGTCACCGGTTTCATCCGGCTGACGTCAAACGCAAAATCCATGGTTCGCTGCCGGACCGGGACCACCATCAACAGACTGTCCGCCGCCGATGCGGTCAACGCCGCGGCCAGCGACAGCATCATCACAAGCACTGCTTGTTTTTTCATCGCAAAATCCCCCTTAATGTAATAACACGGTGTCCATATTGACGCCACCGGCAAGTGTTGTCAATGCCGTATTCACGATCAGCGCGCCAGCACCTTCCGGAACGCCTCGGTCAGCAGCGGCACAATCTGCAGCACATCCCCCACAATGCCGTATGTGGCGGACTTCAAAATCGGCGCATCAGGGTCCTTATTGATGGCCACGATGATATCGGATGACGACATGCCGGCCAGATGCTGGATCTGGCCGCTGATGCCGCAGGCGATGTAAATTTTCGGACAAACCGTCTTGCCGGTCTGGCCGACCTGATGCGAATAGGCAATCCAGCCCGCATCCACCGCCGCGCGCGAAGCGCCCACGGCACCACCCAGCACATCCGCCAGTTCCTGCAGCACGCGGAAATTCTCCTGGTTCTGCAGGCCGCGGCCGCCGGACACGATGATGTCCGCATCGGCGATATTCACCTTGTTGCCGGTTTCCAGCACCAGCCCCACGCGCTGGGCACGCGACTTGAGGACCGCCTCCGCCACCTGCTCCATGCTCACCTCGCCCTTGCGCCCGGCGTCAACCGCCGCCTCTTTCAGGACCTTGTGACGCACGGTGGCCATCTGGGGACGGTGGTTCGGCGTCACAATAGTGGCCATGATATTGCCGCCAAAGGTGGGCCGCGTCTGGAGCAGGTTTTTCGTGGCGGGATCAATCGCCAGCGCGGTGCAGTCCGCAGTCAGACCGGCGTTGGACTGGATCGCCACCCGCGCCGCCATGCTGCGGCCGATGGTGGTCGCGCCAATCAGGAAGATGGCCGGCTTGTGGCGGAACACCAGATCCGTGACCGTCGCGGAATAGGACTCATCCTGATAATAGGACAATTCCGGACGATCCACGACATAGACCTTGTCCGCACCACGCGCGACCAGGTCGCCGCCCAGCGGGGCCACATTCGAACCCAGCAGCACGGCGCACAGACGCATGCCAAGCTCATCCGCCAGCCGGCGCCCCTCGCCCAGCAGCTCATAGGTCACATGCTGCATCCGGCCGTCAATCTGCTCGGCAAACACCCATACATCGCGGAACTGGCCCAGATCCGAGGACGGACCCGCCGCTTCCTTGCGCTTGATCGCCTCCACCGGGCAGGCTTCCACGCAGGCGCCGCACAGCGTGCAGAGATTCAGATCGATTTCCGCCTTCTGGTCCTTCATGGACATGGCACCGAACGCACAGGCGCCGACGCAGACTTCACAACCGATGCACACATCTTTTAAAACCTTGATGGATTGATCACTCATGTTTTTCCTTAGCTCACGATGCCGCGACAACCGCGTCTTTAATCTTCGCCACCAGCTGATCGACGACCGCCTGCGGCTCACCGGCCAGTATCTGACCGCCGCTGCGCGGCGGCGGCGTGAAAATGCGCACCACCCGCGTGGGCGATCCGTCCAATCCAATCTGCTTCGGGTCCGCATGGATATCTGCGGCCGTCCACGTGGGAATCTGCACCTTGCGCGCCGCCAGCTTGCCTTTCAGCGACGGCAGGCGGGGCTCATTGATCTCCTTGACGACCGTGATCACGCAGGGCAACGGCACGCTGATCGCCTCGTGGCCGGACTCCAGGAGCCGCTCCGCCACCATCCGGGTCTCATCAATGCTTTCAATCTTGCGCACATAGGTGATCTGGGGCCAGTTCATGTGCGAGGCAATGCCGGGACCCACCTGGGCCGTGTCACCATCCGCCGCCTGCTTGCCGCAGACAACCAGGGCGACATCGCCGATCTTGCGGATGGCCATGGCCAGCGTATAGCTGGTCGCCCAGGTGTCGCTGCCGGCCAGCGCCCGGTCGCAAAGCAGGATGCCCTCATCCACGCCCATCGAAATGGCTTCACGCAGGGCGCTCTCCGCCTGCGGCGGACCCATGCTGATCGCCGTGATCTTGCCTCCCAGCTTCGCCTTGATCCGGAGCGCCTCTTCGATGGCGTACATGTCAAACGGGTTGACAATGGATTCAACCCCTTCGCGGATCAGCGTATTGGTTTCCGGATTAATCCGTACATCCGCCGTATTCGGCACCTGCTTAATGCAGACAATAATATGCATGTAACTCCTCCCGCGCTTTTGAGACACTAACGGGCGAAAAGTTTATGAAGTCCACCCCCCTGCAATCAAGCCTATTGTACGGGAAATTGGGCAGATGTTATGCATGATTATTGACACCGGCCGGGAAACATCATTGACGGCCATGCCGCCCATCCCGTAAAGCAACTGCATCTAGAGCCTATCCAAAAACCCACTGTGCCATGACATGGCGGGGTCCGCCCTGCTCGCAAGGCGCGCACCCGGGGTCAATACCCGTAGCGGTCTTGGCCCCCAGTGAGGAACGCCGCGGCAGGGCGGAAGACGCCGTGCCCGCAGCGGGTGGCATGTCTTTTCGCGCCGGGCGGCGTTGTCTGTCCGGGGAAAAGACCGCTTTGGGTATTCCCTCCGAACATTCGCCTTGCCCGGCACGAAAACTCATGCCATCATGGTCACAGTGGATTTTCGGATAGGCTCTTAAGCGAAAGGGGAATATCATGTCACGAGTGTATAATTTCGGCGCCGGGCCGGCAGTCCTGCCGGTGGAAGTTCTCGAGGAAGCACGCCAGGAGATGCTGGACTTCAAAGGCTCGGGCATGTCGATCATGGAGCACAGCCACCGCGGCAAGGAATACACCGCCGTCCACGAGGAAGCGGTCGCCAACCTGCACAAGCTGCTCAACATCGGCGACGATTATGCCGTGCTCTTCCTTCAGGGCGGCGCCAGCACACAGTTTGCCATGGTCCCCATGAACCTGCTGGGTCCGGGCCAGACCGCGGATTACATCAACGCCGGCACCTGGGGCGACAAGGCCCTCAAGGAAGCCAAGCTGCTCGGCAACATCAACGTGGCGGCCGACTGCTCAAAAGAAATCCCCACCCGCGTGCCACGGGAAGCGGAACTCAAGCTGACGCCGGGCGCCGCCTATGTACACCTGACATCAAACGAGACCATTTCCGGCGCGCAGTGGAAGAGCTTCCCGAAGACCGAGGCGCCGCTGGTGGCGGACATGTCCTCGGACATCCTGTCACGGCCGTTCAACGCCAACCAGTTCGGGCTCATCTATGCGGGCGCCCAGAAAAATTTGGGGCCGGCCGGCCTGGCCGTGGTAGCCATCCGCAAGGACTTGGCAGACCGCGCGCCGGCCAAGCTGCCGACGATGTTCAAATACAAGACCCACATCGAGGAAAACTCCCTCTACAACACCCCGCCGACCTTCGCGATCTACATGATCATGCTGGTCACCCGCTGGATGATGAAGCTGGGGCTGGAAAACCTCTACAAGCGCAATGTGGACAAGGCCGCCAAGATCTATACGGCCATCGACCAGTCCGGCGGCTACTACCGCGGCACCGCCGTCAAGGAATGCCGCTCCGACATGAACCTCACCTTCCGCCTGCCCAGCGAAGAGCTGGAGGAAAAATTCATCAAGGAAGCCACCAAGCAGGGCATGTCGCAACTCAAGGGGCACCGCTCGGTGGGCGGCGTCCGCGCCTCGATCTACAATGCATTCCCGCCGGAAGGCGTCGACGCGCTGGTGGGCTTCATGCGGGAGTTCAAAGCGAAAAACGGTTGACGAAGACGCCGGCAGGCTATATCGTGCCGGCGTTTTTCATCGCACAGATTTCACGCGCCTGTAGCTCAATTGGATAGAGTGTTGGCCTCCGAAGCCAAAGGTTGTGGGTTCGATCCCCGCCAGGCGCATTTTCCCATGGACCGCCATCTTGCCCAAGAGCCCCTCCTTCAGCCGGAACGGATGAAGCCTGAGGGATTCGCTTCCTGATCACCCCACCCCACGAGACGGACACTTAGAGCCTATCCGAAAACCCATTGGAACCAGTGGGTTTTCGGATAGGCTCTTAATAACAGTTTTGATTTGGCCGGATTTAGTTTGATCCGGTTTCAGTAGCATCCCATAGGCTGCCGGTGGATAGGCAGTAGGGGGTTAGAAAATCCAGACATTTCGGATTTCCAAGAATCGCGCAGTTTTTTCGCGTGTTTTGTAGTTAAAAATCCATCTTCTTCTCTGACCTTCAGCCTATAGCCTAAACCGCTTCAGCCCCTGCTCCTTTCGAAACGCTGGTGAAATACAATTTTAGGATAAATGAGACTAAATGAGACTCTTTCCAAGGAACATTTTCGTCTCATTTTTTGCGCAACAAATTCAGCATGAATCAGTTGTGATTTTGAACCGAATTTAAACATCATTTTTCAAGTCTCATTTTCATCGTAATCAATTCTAGTGAAACAGTTTGTGAATGAGATTGGCAGTTTTTATTTTTTATAAGCGTTTAACACAAGAGGGCTGTTTACCTGCCCCGCGACTTGCGCATGGACTGATGCATTTTTCCCGTCTGCTCCTCCGCGCGAGCCACCTGTCGGCGCAGGTGCTGATCAGTCGCCAGCATTTCATTCACCTTGCGTATCTGCCGGCTTATCGCACCCCCGCTGCCCGCAGCCAGCTTCGCCGCCACATCCCGCTGCGTCATGTCCGCATACCGCACCAGGAACCGCCCCGCCACACCGCGCAGCACCGAGTTGCGGCGACGCTGGTTGAACGCCGCAACCGGAACATCAAACACCCTGGCCAGAACGGCAATGACATCATCGGCAGGCAACGGCTCCGTGACCCGCCTGAACGCGGCATCTTCGGGACGGCAATGGCAATCCACCAAGCCCTGATAGAGTTCATCGATCCAGCGCCGGAACCCCTCGCCGCCGATGCTACGCGGCGACTCCTTCAGCGCCACCTTGAAATCTTTATCGTCTTTGGCCAACCCCGTTTCCACAAACTCCCGATACCGCTCCGGCCACTCCCGCCGCTTCCCGCCCATTTCCGCCAGGATGGGGCCGTACTCCACAAAATCAAAGGCCTTGCGCGCACCGATGTAGCCCAGATACGTGCCCCATGGATACTGCCGCAGATGCTCGATCTGTTCGGCAACCGGGTTATCTTTGATGCCACCCACCCGCACCGGGTTCAGATGCACATAGCGCGACAAGGACAGGAGATAGTCATCCCCTTCCACCAGCTTGGCCTTGTAGCGGCCGTCGAGCAGGTGCCCATGCCGGCGGTGCCGCAGATTGTAATAAACCGTGTAGGCCGTTGACAGCGACTGCATGAATTTCGAGCAGTTTCCGTCCGGCGTCTCAAAGACCAGATGGAAGTGGTTGGTCATGCAGACGAACAGATACAGACGGATGTGGTACTGCTCCACGCGTTCAGCCAGACAAGCCACGAAGCGCTCCCGGTCCTTGTCGTCAACAAACAGCCGGCTGTGACTCAAGTGCCGGTCGCCGATCATCCGGCAGGTGACGTGATAAATCGCTCCCGCAAACTCCACTCGTAGCTGTCTGGCCATATCCAGGACTATCGCATCATCATCCGCACAAGTAAAGTTCTATTTCAAGGGCTGACCCCAATCTGCGTGGGAAAAGGAAGCCGACCCGCTGGAAAAACGTGCCGCAGATATCCGGGAAATAAAGCGGTGAAAAGAACAGCAACACACCAAAGGCAGTTCTTAACCGCCTCAGGAGCTTTTTCGTTATATCGTTATTTTTTCCATATCTCTGAACCTCTGCTTCCTCATGGCATGCAGAGATTGTAGAACCGTGCGGAATGATTCGTCCACTCTGGATCGCTGAAATAGACCGAATCGCTGTGGAGAGTGTTTGTTTGCAGTGGCGACCAGACGGGATTAACCAGATTTGTACAGGCCTCCACCACGACATCAAAGCTATTGGTTGCGGTAATGGTGAACCCGAATTGATCCTCCTGTACGCCAAAGCTGATATCACTGACTTGAGGGTTCCACAACACCGTTGGACGACTACAATATGTTGCATCCCAATTCGTAGTTCCCGGCAGGTAATAGACGGTCGCATTGGTGGCATAACTGGTAAATATAGACGAGCCAATGGGAGCATTGCCCTGAAAATAGACGCTTTTCAAGCTAGCACCCGAGAACGCATCGACGCCGATGTTGGTGACGCTGGGGGGGATTGTGATACTGGTCAGACTGGGACAGGAATTAAAGGCCCAGAACCCAATATTGACGACGCTATCGGGAATTTTGACGTTGTCCAGTCTGGTGCAACCGTCAAACGCCATGTTTCCGATGTTGATGACATTGTCGGGAATTGTGTAGCTTCCCTCTTTACCCCCCGGACATTGGACGAGCGTTGTTCGGCTTTTGTTGAACAAGACCCCATCTATGCTGCTATAGAAGAAATTCCCTTCATTTACCGTTATCCCTGTCAAGTTGGTGCAGAAATCAAACGCCTCACCCCCGATGTTGGTTACACTCTCAGGAATCGTAACGCTAGTCAGGCTGCCGCATCGATAGAACGCCGAGTCCCCAATACTGGCAACGTTGGTGCCGATCGTAACGCTGGACAGGTTGTAGCACCAAAAAAATACACTCCCCCCTATGCTGGTGACGCCGTTGCCTATTATGGCGTTGGTCAGGTTGGGAAGATCTTCGAACGCTCCGAACCCGATACTTTTAACGTTGTCGGGAATTATGATGCTGATCAGGCCTTTGCAGTCATCGAACGCACTCATCCCGATGTTGGTAACACCGCTGCCGATCGTAACGTTGGTCAAACTTCTGCACTCTTCGAATGCACTATCCCCGATGTTGGCAACATTGTCCGGAATCGTGATGCTGATCAGATTGGTACAATACGAAAACGTCCCACCTCCGATGCTGGTGACGCCGCTGCCGATCGTAACGTTGGTCAGGCCGTTGCAGGAGTAGAACGCACTGTTCCCGATATTGGTAACATTGTCCGGTATCGTGATGCTGGTCAGGCTGGTGCAATTAGAAAACGACCAGCTTCCGATGCTGGTAATATTGACTGGTATCGTGATGCTGATCAGATTAGTGCAATACGAAAATGCACTGTTCCCGATGTTGGTGACACCATTTGGGATTGTGACACTGATCAGCTTGATGCAGCGAGAAAACGCATTGCCACCAATGCTGGTGACTGTTCGGCCATTGATCATATCGGGAATGGCCACCACACCGCCGGAACCGCTGTATCCAGTGATGGTGATCATGCCATTATTGGTCGTGTAAGTGTAATCTACAATTATATAGGTTGCTGTTACGGAGATATCCCGTGCAGGCATGGTCACTATGGTGGTCGAAGAAGTGCTATTTGCCACTATAGATCGTATGTCACCAGTCCACCGAGCAAATGCACTCCCGACGGGTGGTTCATTCGCCACAATCGTTACCCGCTGTTGGTTGGTATACGAACCGCTGCCGGTTCCGCTATTAACGGTAAGAATCCAAGCGGGATTCCACAGCACAGTCGGACGGCCACCAAACGTCAAGTCCCATCCCGTGGTTCCCAATAAATAATAGACGGTCACATTGGTGGCATTGTTGAATATGTTACTACCAATGCCAGGAGCGTTCCCAAAAAAATAGACGCCTGTCAGTCCGTTGCAGAAATCGAAAGCACTGTCTCCGATGTTGGTAACGCTGGAGGGAATTGTGATGCCGATCAGATTGGTACAATAAGAGAATGCATCGGGGCCGATACGGGCAACCTGCATGCCATTTGTTATGCTTGGGATGGTCACCACATCGTCGGAACCGGTATATCCAGTGATGGTGATCTTGTTATTATTGGTCGTGTAAGTGAAATCCTGGGCTTGCACCACGGACGGCATTGCCAATAACAGCATCAACACAGTGCATGCAGTTAATCGACCCGGGATTCTTTTCGTCACGTGGTTTTCCTTGCTCATGGCGACAATCACCAATTCGCATTTAATATTTTGATTATATAAAGCAATGCTGACTGTAAAGCAATAATCAAACGCCGATGCGGTCAACCCCACAAAAGGCGCGGAGTTTTCGATTGTCCCCAATTCGCACGACGATCTGGAGCGTTTTGCAAAAGCACCAAAGAGAAGAAAAGAGAACACCCAAAAACAAGCCATACGCATTTTAACGCCGTATTTATTGGGTGAAACGATGATCCGGGTAGTGTTTGCAGGGGTGAAAGATGGAGCCAGCTGTCGGGGTTGAACCGACGACCTGCTGATTACAAATCAGCTGCTCTACCAACTGAGCTAAGCTGGCCTAGGGAAACTCCGGATACATACCAACTGGAACTGCAACAAGTCAAACGATTTCAGGACGTTCCTATCCCTGCGACCACGGCATCTGGCGGCCGCCGACACCTTTCCGTTCCAACGCGGATGTCATGACCGCCGCAATCAGGTCGCGGAACTCCATGCCCGCCAGGCGGCAGAGGATCGGCAGGTCGGAATGGACGGGATTCAGACCGGCCAGCGGATTAACCTCAATAAAGTTGGGCCGCCCGACGGCGTCGTCACGGACATCGATCCGGCCGGCATCGCGGCAGCCCAGCACGCGCCACGCGCGCAAGGCCACATCCGCACAGGCCTCCGCCTCCCTGCCCTTCGCCAGCGTGTAATCGACACGGTCCTCGTAATTGCTCTTGGTATCGTAGGAGTAAATGCCCGTCACGGTGGGGCGATAATGGATTTCCATGACCGCCACCACACGCGCACGGTCACCGGTGCCAACGATGCCCACGGTGTATTCACGGCCCGGCAGATAGGTCTCCACCAGCACCGGCTGCCGGAACTTCTGCAACAGGCGGGCGCATTCCGACTCCAGCTGTTCGCGGCTTTCAATCCTGGAGGTTGAAGAAATCCCCTTGCCGGTGCCTTCCGCCACCGGCTTGGCAAAAAGCGGATACGGCAGATTGACCGACGCGACATCCGCCAGTGCGCGCACCTCGGCAAACGCCGCCGTGTCAATCCCCGCATCGCGCACCACCCGCTTGGTCATCCCTTTGTGCAGGGTCAAGGCCAGCACAAGGCTGTCGGAAAAGGTGTAAGGGATACCGTAGAGCTCCAGAAGCATGGGAACCTGCGCCTCACGGCCGGGACCTTCCAACCCTTCCGCAATGTTGAACACCATATCCCAACGGTCACCGGCAAGAAGCCGCGGCATGAGATGGCGGACGTGGCCGATGCGGTCAGTTTCATAACCCAGGCCGCGCAGGGCATTTTCAATGCCTTCAATCGTCTCCGCCTTGTCAAACTCCGCAGTCTCCTCGCGCGTGTATCCGGCGGCCAGATAGTCATCCCGCAAATCGTAAGTCAACCCCACCTTCATGGTCATTTCTCCCTTTAGAACCTATCGGACAGGCGCTTATTACCCGCGCGCCTGATTACGCGCCTCCAGCTCACGGCGATACACATCAAAATCCACCGGACTGCGCGCCACCCCCGACTTCACGGCGGCCACCGCCACCGCATGCGAGACCTCAACAAACAGCCGGCGGTCAAACGGTTTCGGAATGATATACGCAGGACCAAACTCCAGCTTTTCGCCGGGATACATCGCCTGCACGGCGTCCGGAACCGGCCGCCGCGCAACTTCCGCCAGCGCGGTTGCCGCCGCTTTTTTCATGGCAATGTTGACGGTGCTTGCGCGGACATCCAGCGCGCCACGGAACAGGAACGGGAATCCCAGAACATTGTTGACCTGGTTCGCATAATCCGAGCGGCCGGTGGCCATCACGTAGGGCTGCGCGCCCAGAGCAGCCGCCACCAACTCAGGCCTGATTTCAGGATCGGGGTTGGCCATGGCGAGGATGGCGGGATACGACGCCATAGCCTTGACCTCTTCCGGACGGATGCAATCCGCGGCCGAAACCCCCACAAACACATGCGCGCCGCGCATCGCATCGCCCACGGTGCGCGCATCCGTGTCAACGGCATGTTCGAGCTTCTTGCCGCCCAGCCCCTTGCGGTCGCGCCGGATCACGCCTTTGGAGTCACACATGACCACGGAAGCCACCCCGTCCGCCTTGAGCATCTCGCAAATCCGCATGCCGGCCGCCCCGGCACCATTGATCACCACGCGCAGCTCAGCCATGGCGCGGCTACAAAGCCGGGCATAGTTCTGCACCGCGGCCAGGGTGATCACCGCCGTGCCCCACTGGTCGTCATGGAACACGGGAATATCCAACATGGCATCCAGCCGGTCCTCAATCTCAAAACAGGCGGGGGCGGCGATATCCTCGAGGTTGATGCCGCCAAACATCGGCGCCATGGCGCACACCGCATCGATCACGCGCTGCGGATCCGTCGGCCCGGTGTTGGCGCCGCCCTGCCGGCAATGGTTGACCGGCACCGGCCAGCCATCCACATCGCCAAACGCCTTGAAAAGAACGGCCTTGCCCTCCATGACCGGAATGCTGGCCTCGGCGCCCAGGTCGCCCAGCCCAAGGATCGCCGTCCCGTCACTCACCACCGCCACGAGGTTCCGCTTGGCCGTGTAGTCATAAATCGAACCCGGATGCCGCGCGATCTCCTTGACCACCTCCGCCACGCCGGGCGTATACGCCAGACAGAGATCCTCCTTGCCACGCAGCGGCTTGGTCATCCGCAAGCCAACTTTCCCGCCGTCATGATATTTCAAAACCGCATCCCGCTGAATGGCCATCGCAACCGCTCCCTTCCGCCTTGTAAAATTGCTGGTGATAATCCCGGCCGAAATGCTATAAAACCGCCAGCAATTAAGAAAGGAGTATCCGATGTCTTTTCCAAAAAAATTTGTGTGGGGCGCCGCCGCAGCCAGCTACCAGGTCGAAGGCGCCGCGCGCGAAGACGGCAAAGGCCTATCCGTCTGGGACATGATGAGCCGCTGGCCGGGCAAAATCGCCGAGAACAACACCGGGGACGTGGCCTGCGACCACTACCACCGCTACAAGCAGGATGCCCGCCTCATGGGGCAGATGGGGCTCGACGCCTACCGCCTTTCCGTGTCATGGCCGCGCGTCCTGCCGCAAGGCACGGGCAAGGTCAACGCGAAGGGGCTGGATTTTTACGACCGCCTCGTGGATGCCCTGCTGGACAACCATGTCACCCCGTGGGTCACGCTTTTCCACTGGGACTTCCCCTACGCGCTCTTCTGCCGCGGCGGCTGGCTGAACCGCGATGTTGCCGACTGGTTCGCCGACTACACGGCGGTGGTGGTGGACAAGCTTTCCGACCGCGTCGCGCACTGGATGACGCTGAACGAACCGCAATGCTATATCGCCGAGGGCCACGAAATCGGCGAACACGCGCCAGGCCTGAAGCTGGATTTCCCTGAAGTCCTGCTGGCCGCTCACAACACCTTGCGCGCGCATGGCAAAGCCGTGCAGGCGATCCGGGCACGGGCCAGGAAAAAGCCGGTGATCGGCGTCGCGGTGGTGGGGACCACCTCCTTCCCCGCGACACAGAGCACGGCGGATATCAACGCCGCGCGCCATGCGATGTTCAAAACCAAAACGCGCGACGCATGGTCCAACACCTGGTTTGCGGACCCGATCGTGTTCGGCCATTATCCGGCTGACGCCTTGAAAGTGTACGGCTCGGCCGTGCCCGAGTTTCCAGACAACGACATGAAAACCATCCGCCAGAAAATCGATTTCTACGGAGTGAACATCTATCACGGCCGGCCGGTCAAAGCCGCGAAGGACGGCGGATGGCAGACGCTTCCCCCGAAGCCGGGCCACGCATGGACCTCCATGGGCTGGCCCATCACGCCGGAAGCGCTTTACTGGGGGCCCAAGTTCCTTTATGAGCGCTACAAGCTCCCGATCGTGATGACGGAAAACGGCATGGCAAACATGGACTGGGTGCATGCCGACGGGCAGGTCCACGACCCGCAGCGGATCGACTACCTGCGCCGCTACCTGCTTGAACTGCGCCGCGCCAGCGAAGACGGGGTCCCCATCCACGGCTACTTCCAGTGGTCCATCCTGGACAATTTCGAGTGGGGCCACGGGTACCGCCAACGCTTCGGGCTCATCTATGTGGACTTCGCCACCGGCCGCCGGATTCCCAAGGATTCCGCACGCTGGTACAGCGAAGTCATTGCCGCCAACGGCGAAAACCTGTAGCAGCTGGCCAACGCAATCATGCTTTTTTAGCAGCGGCGCGCTGCAGCACACGGGACAGCAAGTCCTGATTCACCGGGACCGGCACGCCCAGCCCAGCAGCCTCGCACACAATCGCGCCGTTGATCTGCTCAATCTCCGTGCGCCGGCCCAATTGGAGATCCTGCAGCATGGATGAGCGGTTGGAAGCGGTGCCGCGACACATCTCCGCCAACGCGACCACCGCATCCGGATAAACCAGCGCAACCCCTTTGTCCCCAGCAACCATCTGCGCTTCACGAACCGCATCAGATGCAACCGCCCACAAGTCCGGGCGCGTCTGCACCTCCCCATTGGAAACACCCCAAAGGGCTGAAACCGGATTAAGCCCTGCGTTAATCACCAGCTTGCTCCAGATCAAGGTGGCCGCATGGTCCATGCGTTGGGTTTGAACGCTGACCGTGTTAAATAGCGCGGCCACCGCCCGCGCCCCGGCCGAATGATCCGCAAGCCAGGGGGCAACATAGGTCATCCCAGCGCCCGCGTGCCGGATCATCCCTTCCTTGAGCCGGATGGCGCCCTGCGATGTCGAGGCGCAGACCACATGCTCAGGATTGATGCATCCGGCAAGAATTTCAACATTCCCCATGCCGTTCTGCAGCGACACGCCCAGCGTATGGCCGCCAAACAACGGCAACGCATGCCGCAGTGCCGCCTCCGTATCATAGGCTTTCACGCAGATCAGGACCATGTCGGCCGCACCGATCTGCTTCGCGGAAATGCTGACTGGAATGCGCAGCAGGTTTCCTGCGCCGTTCATCTCTTTAAAAAAAATGCCGTTCGCCGCCAACCGCTTTGCCCGGCCCGGATCCCTGTCCAGCAGCCACACGTCCTCGCCATGCCGGAACAGCATGCCGGCAAAAAGGCATCCGATCGCACCGGGCCCGACAACGACCACCTTCATGCCACACCTCCAGCTACCGCCGGACCGCCTTTGCAATCGCCCGAATATGTTCCGGGGTCGTGCCACAACAGCCGCCAACGATATTGGCGCCCGCCGCCACCACTTCGACGGCCAAAGCCGCCATTTCCGCAGGCGGCTCAGGAAACACGTCCACCCCGTTCACATTGACCGGCATGCCGGCATTGGCCTGGATCAAAATGGGGATTGCCGGCGCCGCCTTGCGGATCTCGCGCACAATATCCTTCATCTGGGTCATCCCGTTGCCGCAGTTGGCGCCGATCACATCCGCGCCCGCCTTGATCAGCTCCACGGCCATTTCCGCCGGGGTCACCCCCATCATGGTGTGGTAGTCGTCATGCACGGTTTTCTGGAATGTGAACGTGCACAGCACTTCAAGACGGGTATTCTCCCTGGCGGCTTTTATCGCCAAAACCGCTTCGTCAAGCGCGGCAAACGTTTCAATGCAGCAGGCATCCGCGCCGCCGCGCTCAAGGGCGACCATCTGCGCCTTGAAAGCATCGTATACTTCCTCCGCCGTCACCTCCTCCATCAGCAGCAACTTGCCGGTCGGTCCGACCGAGGCAATCACATGCCGGCCGGGACCCGCCGCCTCGCGGGAGATGGCGGCAGCCGCCTCATTCAGCTCCGCCACGCGGGATTCAAGACCGAAATGCTCCAGCTTGAAACGCGTGCCGCCGAAACTGTTGGTCTCAATCATATCCGCGCCAGCCGCAACATATTGGCGCGCGATATCCAGGACCGCACCACGCTGCTCCACACACCACAATTCAGGGCATGTGCCCTGCTTGAGTCCGCGCTTCTGCAGCAGCGTCCCCCATGCGCCATCGGCAATCAACACACGGCCGGATTTAACTTCTGCGGTAATTTTATTCATGCAGCATGCTCCTTCCGTCAATGCAGAGATGCTACCCCATCCGCGGCATCAAATCAACCTCTGGAATTAGGCCACGGCGCATGGGGTGCTGGCAATGCAGAGAATGCAGATTGCATTTCGGGTGAAAACGGATGCGGCGATCTTGGGCGCTGGCTTTGTTCTCGCGGGTGGTGCGGATGCTTATCCAGCCCCACCCGCGACGCCGCGCCATCATCCCAAGCTTACCGCACCTTTTTCACCGCCTGCACGAAATGCAACCTGCGGTTCGCCTCGTTTTGTCGGACCAAAACGATTCTTTGGACGTTCGCCGACTCCGGGCTTCGCCATCTTATACCCATCCCGACACCAGGAGGGTCTGGATGGGTTTCTTGCATGGCGCAACGCCATGGATTTTTCGGCGTTCATAGATCAGGCGGAACTTGCAGTTCATAGGATTCTCGGCCTCCCTGTGACCTTGCGCCTCAGGAGGCAAAAGCTTGATTCACCCGTGACGCAAGGTCACGGGGATCGTCCCCGAATCCCTTCCCCTGCTCCAAGGTTGACAGCGCCACCGGTGAATGCTATCAGGCATCCATGGATTTCCTTCAAAAAGGCCAGACCGTCAAAAGCCACATCCAGTTCACCGCCGTTGACGTCACCGAGACCTCGCGCATATTGGCCAGCCGTCACCTGTGCGGGCCCACGGCAGGACTCGCGCTCGCCGAAGGGCTGACCGCCGCCGCGCTGCTATCAAACCAAGCCACCGCCCCGGACGAGGCGGTATCCCTGCATCTTTTATGCGACGGACCGCTGCAGGGGCTGCTCGTGGAAGCGCTCGGGTGCGGCAGCCTGCGCGGCTACACGCGCCGCAAGGTGCTGAATGATTTTGACGGCAACGCCACGATTGAATCCGCGCCAGCCTTCGGCGCCACCGGACAAGCCCACATCATCAGGACCCTGCCCGGCCGCATTTTGAACGAAGCCTCGCTGGCCATCAAAGCCCCGTTTTGCCGGCTGGCGGTGGCCCGGTATCTCAACCAGTCGCTGCAAATCCCGGCGGCCGTGGCAATCCGTGTCATCGCCACCCCGGAACGGCTGATCAGCGCACGCGGATGGCTGGCGGAACGCATGCCGGACACGGATCCAAACATTTTCATCCGGATCCTGGAACACTTTGACCAGCACGCCGTCTACAATACACTCGGAGAAAGCGCCGACATGGATGTGCTATGCCGCCAGTTTGATCTGCCGGACATTGAAAAAATGGAAACACGCGAATTGCGCTTCCAATGCCGCTGCTCCCGTGAACGCGCACTGTCGTCTTTCATCGCCTTTAAAAATGAAGAGCGGCAAAACATGATCGCATCAGGCGAACCACAGCATGTGACCTGCCACATGTGCGGCGAAGATTATATATTCCCCCCGTCTGAAATCGCCACACTTCCATTATCCGCCTCCGCCAAAGAGGGATAAGAGCCCCTCCGCACGCAACGTCCTGCCATCACCCAAAAGGCGGGGCGACTGCAATTCCACACGCGCCCCGCGTTCCAGCGCGCATAATGCAGTTTCCGCCAACCTGTCCAAGCCGCGGATAAGAATCTCAATATTGAGCCGGGCTCCATCCTCAAAACATCCGGCCGTCAACAGCCGGCCCTTCTGGCGTGAAACCGGGGCCACCAGCCGACAACGGCATCCGGATCCCTGCCACCCGGCACGCAGCGTGGTGTCCGGCCGCGCCACAACGAGGAAGCTGAACTTGACGTCATGCAGCGTCCGCTGCAACTTGCGGTTGAGCCAGGCCACGGAATCCGGAACCTGCCACCGACGCACCTCATGGCACAAAATCCCATCCGCCTCGGTCAATGGGCACGGGGCATGATGCGGACATGGCGCAAGGATCCGCCCGACGCCTTCAACCGCCAGACGGTCACGCAACTGTTTCAACCGCCGACCGGAAGTCAAGCCCGCCGGCTCAACGATCACGAGCATGCCCTGCGGCGCCAGCGTTGACAGCAGCATCCGAATCCATTTGAAAAAGCCGGCCTCATCCGAAACATCAAACGCTTCATTCAGCGCAAAGCTGACCAGGATCAAATCGCGCGATGATGCCGGGGCGGCCCACCGTGTCATATCCATGGCCACCGTCTTGAGGTTCACCGCCGGCCATTGGGCCTGCACGATTTCAGAGACCGTGCGCAAATTGGCCGGCGAATGGTCCACCGCCTCCAGCTCAACAGGCTGGTCCTCCGGCAGGCCCGCCAGCACCGCGCAGGCGGCCGCACCGGAGCCGCATCCGAGATCGGTTATTTTCACGGCGCCGCCGATCACCGGCCAGCCGGCCTCCAGCGAACGGCATTCATCCATCACGCACTGCACACGCGCAAACGTCTGGGGAAAGAAAAAAAGGCCATAGGCCAGACGCTGCCGGTCGTCTTCCGCATAAGCCGCGAACCGGCGAGGGCGGTCCGTGGTGAACAGGTCACTGAGCCGCGCCACATCCGGGCGGATACTTTCCAAAGCGGCAGCCATATCCGCGCAGCCCGTCACGGCACCGCACCGGGCCAGCCACCATTGCTCCAGTTTTTCAGGGTAACGTATGCTCATGGTTCCAAAATTCATCCAGCTGCCAGAGAAGGCAGATTGCATTTCGGGTGAAAACGGATGCGACGATCTTGGGCGCTAACTGCGTTCTCGCGGGCGGTGCGGATACGTATCCAGACCCGTCCGCTCCGCCTTGTCATCATCCCAAGCTTACCGCATCTTTTTCACCACAGACACGAAATGCAACCTGCGGTTTGCCTCCATGGCGCAACGCCATGGATTTTTTACGTCCCGCCTGCAGCATGCGGGCTCCAGTCTCCAATCTTCCATTCATCCGCATCACACATGACGGGCCGTTATTTTTCATATGAAAATATCTTCGTGAAGATTATCTGCCAGTATGTTACGTTCGCGGCCAAAGAACAACAAGGGATATCATGGACAAGCCACACGACATGCGCCTGCAAAAATATCTGGCCGCACACGGCATCGCATCCCGGCGCGGAGCCGAGGAACTCCTGCGAACCGGCCGGGTTTGCGTCAACGGCAACCCGGCGACCGAGCCGGGGCTGCGCGTGGCCCCGCACAAGGACATCATCACACTGGACGGCAAAAAACTGGACAAACCGGCCGAATGCCGCACGATCATGCTCAACAAACCGCGCGGATATATCTGCAGCGCCGCGGATGACGCCGGACGCATTGTCTTTGAACTGCTCCGCGACATTCCCGAGCGCCTGAAACCGGCCGGCCGCCTGGACAAGAACAGCGAAGGCCTGCTCCTGCTTTCCAATGACGGCGACCTGATCCTAAAGCTGACACACCCCCGCTTCCTGCATCCGAAAACCTACCATGTGACCGTTTCCGGCGATACAGGCCGCGAACGGATCAAGATGCTGAACTCGCGCCTGATCATTGAAGGGTACCAGATCCAACCGGCGCAGGTCCGCGTGCTCCGGCCCTCCACCACCCCGGGGCGCATGATCCTGGAATTCATCCTCCATGAGGGACGCAACCGCCAGATCCGCGCCATGTGCGAACTGGCGGGACTTGAGGTGCACCGGCTGGTGCGCACCAAAATCTGCAGCCTGTCTTTAAAAGGCCTGAAAACCGGCGAATGGCGGGATTTGACAGACGATGAAATCCGGCAGCTCAACCGCATCCCCAAGGCCCCGCCCCCGCAGGCATAACCTGAAAACATCAGCGTCCCACAGGAACGCCGAGGCTGAAGCGGTTTAGGCCATAGGCTGAAGGTCGGAATGAAAGAAATTCGATCCCGAAAAATCGAAACATCTTGAAGCAAAAAGCGACGGAAAATTCCGGGCTGACAGTATAACCGCCTAAAGCCTGTTTCCTTTTTAGAGCCTATCCGAAAACCCACTGGGACCAGTGTGTTTTCGGATAGGCTCTACCGCACTGCAACGCCGGGGACCTGTTTTATGATCTGATCCAGACGCTCCTGCTCTTTCCCGGATAAATCGCGGCGCTTTTCGCCCAACTTCGGCAACAGGCCACGCACCACATCCATGTTGCCGCGCTGCAGTTCCAGTTCGGCAAAATGCAGATACACTTCCGCATCACCCTGATTGAGCGACAACGCCTGCGTAAACGCCTTTGCGGCCTCTTCAAGGCGGCCTGCCTTCATGAGGATCTGGCCCAGCGAATCCCATCCCTGATAAAAATTGGCACGCATCGACAAGGCGTCACGCACCGTCTTCTCCGCCTGGGCCAAATCGCCCCTGGCCGCCAGGACATTCGCAAGATTATTCAGGGTCTCAGCGCTGCGCCGGCTTTTCAAGCTGGCACGATAGGAATCCTCCGCCATATCCAGCCGGTTGTCAGACTCATGCACCATGCCCATCGCAAAATTACCCAGCGCATTGTCCACATCCAGCAACAGAATCCGTTTGGCATCCTGCTCCACCCAATCCATGCGCTCATCCATCAGGTCAATCTGCAGGATTTTTTCCATCAAAGCCAGAGACTGTGGCTGCTGCGTCAGCGATTCCTCCAGATAGCGCCGGGCTTCGCTGCGGTTGTCCGTCCGCATCGCCACTGCGGCCTTGAGTTCCAATGCCATCAGCCGTCCCTGGTTGTTCTTCTCCATCTGATCCAGGGAGGCTTGCAGCAGCTCGGCATCGTTCTGCTCCAGCGCAAGCTGCGCCAGCGCAAGCCAGGCAGGGAAAAAACCCGGTTTATCAGCCAGCGCCGATTTCAACAATTTCACCGCATCATCCAGACGGTTCTCACCAATCTGGGTCAACGCCAATTCCACCTTGATGATCACTTCAGGGGCGCCCGCGGCGCGCGCCTCACGCAACCGCTGCCGGGCGGTTTTAAAATCACCCTGCCGTGCCGCAATCCGCGCAAGCCCCAGCATCGCCCGCACATTCTTCTTATCCGCGCTCAGGAGCTCCGCATACAGCTTCCCGCTCTTTTCCTCATCATCACTCCGCAGGTAAACATCCGCGAGCCATTGCTTCAGCGGCGCATTGGTCTGCGCCAGCTCCGCACCCAGCCGGGACTCCAGCTGAGCCAGACCGATGCCACGCTGCCCGGAAAGCGTCCACAACCAGCCCAAGTTGGCCCAGCACTCCGGGGAACGGATATAACCGTAGCTTGAAGAAAGCCCCCAGACCGCACCCATGCTCTTGATCCGCTTATCGAGCGCCTCAAAATCACGTTTGACCGCCTCGTTCTGACCGCTGTCATATCCCTCCCGGATGAGGCCTGACTGATTAAGCAAGGCGCTGACATTGGAGGAGTCGAGCTCACGAGACCTGGCATAATTTTTATAGGCCGCCGTCTTTTCGCCGGCATCCTCGAAAAACACACCGCTGTTATTGGCAATATAACTCATATGCCGCAGCCAATGTTTTGCCAGGAACCCGAGCCGATCATCCCGCGGGGCCAACGGTTTCAGCATGGCCGCCATCCGTTCCCAGAATTCAGACTGGGCCTGCCGCCATGAAGCCGGCGGCACCGGCTGGCCCGGCTTAACCCCATGGATCCAAAACCGGTCCGGCATCGGCAGATAACCGGCGCCGATCCACACATCCGGCATGACCATCAGCGCCAGGCGCGGCGCCACAGCGGCGTCATCCTTGAGCCATTCAATCAGGAACGGCAGCACGCCCACCTCCGCCAGATTGCGCAAGCGGAGCTGCGGAATCCCGCGCGTCATGTACCGCATATAGACGGGATTATTGCCGCGATAAAAATTCAGCAATTGCACCCGGCGCTTCTGCATGGCCGCCTGGATCAGCAGATGGTCATCCAATGAACCATCCGTCACCAGCCAATCCGCATCCGGAACCGCCTGCAACGCCGCACCGGCCAGCCGGTCAACCACCACCGCCGGCCTGCCATCCGCCGCCCTGAGGTTTAAAAACGCCATCACCACGACAAGCGCCACCAACGGCAACGCCAGCACCCAGCCAAGGCTTTTCCGCAATGCCAGCGCAATGCGGCTTTCGGAAAATTCCGGGATCAGCGTGCAGGGCAGGAGAAACCAATAGGCCGCCAGATATCCGGATAAGATGGCCGTCAACAGATAGGGCGTGACCAGAAAACGGCTTTCCCCCAACATCGACCAAGGCGCCACAGGAACATTGATCAACATGGCCACCGACAATCCTGTCATCACCATATGCAGAAAATAATAACTCCAGTCCCGTTCCTCATTCAGCGCGCGGCGCGCCACCCCCAGCATGGCAAGCCACGGCACGATGCTCATCATGACCACAAACACCCAGCCACGCGGCGGCAGACTGTGCGTAATCAACTCGTATTGTTCCCGCCAGCCATACCAGAGCACCTGCCCGAAGTTGTGGAATTCGCGCAGCTCGTAGCCCGGGGTACCGCAAAACCGCCAGGCAACGGGGAAATAAAGCAACAAGCCCGCCAGGCCACACAACACCAGCAACCCGAGCCGCGAGGACACCAGCTCCTCCCGCCGCCACAGGACAAACAGCGCCCCCGCGCCCAGGACCGGCAAAAAGATGATAAAAGTGGCAAACTCCACGCAGCCCGCCCCGCACAGGAGCGCAAAGGCGCACAACCACAGCAAACGGCCGCCCTCCGCATACCGGCGCAGCCAATCCGCCGCCAGGAGCAGCAGCAAAATATCGAGGACAACGGGATGCGCCCGTGTGGCGCCAATCCAGAAAGGTATCGCAAATGCCAGCGCCAGAGCCGCCACCACCCCCCCCAGGCGGGATGCCATCCGCGCACGCGCAAGGGTCAGCTCCTGCGCGTCAATGCACAGGAAAAGCCAGCCGCTGACCAGCCGGTACAACAACCCCACCACCAGCGCGGCAATCAACGCGCTCATCAGATTCAAAGCCGATACGGCATTGCTTGAAAAACACCGGGCCAGCCACGCCACACCTTTATAAAGCGGATGCTCCGGCGAGAGCTCAGGAAGGAGCCCCATGCGCTCAGCGATCCACCGCACAGATTCGCCGGGATAAGCGCCGCCGCTCAACGTCACCCAATACACCCACAGGGCAATGAGTCCCAACAACGGCGCAATCACCCACCGGTCCACCCTGGTTGTCGAAGGATATCTGTCCATACTCAATTCTTTCCTTGGATTGCGTTATACAGCCCCAAATGGCCCCGAATTCCATTTTTCGTCCAAACGAAACAGGGGATTGTGCGACATCCACACAACCCCCTGAATCATCCCAAAACCCAGCTTATTTTGCAATCCCGAGCTTGCCGGCGGCTTTCTGCCAGCACTGGGGACAATAGTTCAATGCGCGATCTGCGCTCTCCTGCTCATTCCGCGGCTTGTACATGGCACAAACGGGGAACGGACATTCGGTCAGCCCCAACAAATGGCCCATCGCCACAAACACTTCACGCGTCACAGCGCGCGTGTCGTTTTTCGCCGCCATTGTATTGACCAACCCGAGATGCTTCGCCGCATCAACCGCCGATGGCGGTTCATGCACCTGCCGCAAGTTGACCAACCCGATAAAGAAGTCCGCCTGACGTGCGGCGCCCAACCCCGTCATGGCGGTGACAGCGGCCTGCCAGTCGGACGGCTTGGACTCCACATTGGCGATCTCGGCATCCACCAGCAGGGTCTCTTTCAGCAGATTTGTGATGGACGACAGCGTTGCCGGCGCGACCGGGGCACCCATCACCGCAATGATGACTTTTTTGGGAACCAGCGGCTCCGCGCCATTTCCATTTCCCGCCGCCATCACCACAGATGAAACCGCAATAACACATGCTGCCAGAACGAATTTCATTGCCACACCTCCTGATTAAAAAACTGACATGTAAAAAAAAAGCCCCTCAGTCGAAACTGGGGGGCTTTTTCATTACCACTGCTGTTACTTGCGGCGGAAACGGCGGATTGCCATTGTGACCGCACCCAGCCCGAACAGCGCCATGGTGCCCGGTTCCGGGACAAACTGCCATTGTTTCTGTGCATTATCATTTGTCAACAGCACGAACTGTTCAGGGGGCGGCGGGCCCGCAGGATCGGCTGTGACGGAAAAGGTGTAATTCGCCGTCGGAGCGCCGTCCTCATCGCAGACACGGAAATCCATATAATGGAACGTGGACTGCGTCAGCGGATTAGAAGTGGTATCATACACACGGCCGAACACCGGGCCCCAAGCCGCGCCAGCGGTGTTATAGGTTCCCATGAAGAAACCATCACTCTGCCATGACGGAGTTGTCACCCAACCACTTGAAATCAGCGTGTCGTTCCCGGTTGACCAAGAACCCGGCGTGCCGCTAACTCCGCTGACCCCATCGCCACCATCTGTATAAAAGGCCAGATAATAGCCAGAGCCACCACTGACCAAGTCCGACCAGTTGACAGCCAGAATATCACCCTGCGACATGACCGTCACATTTTTCCCATAGCTCATGCCTGCAGCCGCCAGCACCGCCAACCCCACGATGATCGCCTTTTTCATCAATATGTCTCCTGTTTTTTCGATTAACCTTAGTTCAAATACGGCCGGGGCGCAATCCACAGAAACCCGGTGCTCTTATGTTCATACCAGAACCCGGTCCCAATCGGAATGATATCGGTCGTCGCACTTGCCGAACCCACCGAACCCCAATACGGAGCGGCCGTTCCACGCTTCATCCATGCATAGGTCTTATAAATGCCGGTGGTGGTATCATACACATAGATTTTATCCGAGGTGGCGCCTGTGAAACTGGTGACACCATTGGTCAGGTTCATGTTGGTGACCCCCACATCCATGGCATAGGGATAACAGACCATCTGGAAGTTGGCGATGATCGGGTTGGTATAGGCACCCTGCAACAGCGCCTCGCCCGCCAGCGCGGTGTCGCGGACGTTCGTCTTGTTCGAATACAGCCAGAAGCCCTGCCCCACATACATGGAGTTCGTATACGCCAAACCCCAAGAAGCCCATGAGGTCCAGTATTTCAGATGGCTCGTGGAATTGCTGTACACGCTCAAGCGTGATGCATACGTTCCAAGGCCAGGATCATAAATATACGCGGCATCCGAAAGCGGTGTCATGGATGTGATCGACACCAGGCTATTGGGATCAATCACGCCATTGAGCGTCGGGTCGAAAGGAACAAACTGGACGCCGGTGATCGTCCACCCTTTGGCAACCGCGCTCTTTGATGGCACGGGAATCCGCTTGAAGCCGACGATATTCACGCTCGGAACTTCAGCAGCCTGGGCGATGCTGACACCCAGTGTCAAACCAGCAACAACACTTAAAATCACGCGTTTCATGGCATACTCCTTGGTTGTCTTTAATTCCCTATCTCAATCTACTCTTAAAATACTCATAACTGGCTGCTTGGGTCAACTTAAAAAAAACTTTTTATGCGAATTTTGTGATGTGCGATAATCCGCCAATTGACAATGCGCAGGTATAGCCATTTTTCCCTTTATAATCGCATCGCCCGCGGGTGCCGGCTTTGAACAAAAATTCCGGTTTTTACTCCTGCGGCGGCAGAACCCCCTCGGAAACCAATTGATCATCCATTTCCGGCGTAAGGGGTATCGGCAACGGCGGACCGGCCTCGCCCCCGGCCCGGATCAAATCCATCTGATACTGCTCCAGATGCGATCTCACTTCCTCGGGCGTGGCGTTGGGCTGTTCAACAACCGGCGGTGTCAAGACCTGCCGCCGCATCTCCTCGCGACGCCGGCGCATTTTCTCCACATATGAAAGGCGGTGCGCTGTTCCCTCACCGCCGGCGGACACCGCCGCAGCCTCCGTGGATTCCGGCGGCGGACCCGTCTGCCCCTCCTTCATGTAAATCCAATACTCTTCCGTGTCCCGCTTCAGCCGGGCGCATTCCAATTCATAATCCGCATCAAGCATCTCCACGCCATCCGTCTCGTCTTTCTGCCCGACGGTCAGATAATAGCTGCGGTTGCTTTTCAAGTTCATGATGCCGACCTGGATGCCGGATTGATCTTCGGAGATGGCGCACAGCCGCAAATCCTTGAAAAAGGAATCCGCCGGAATTTCCAGCGGTGAACCCTTTGAAGAGGTCAGCGTGCCAAACGGCTGACGCGTCAGGATCACTTCATAGCGGGCAAAGTCGGCATGCGCGGCCAGCGCCGTTGTCAATCCCATCGCCACCATGATTGTAAGCTGTTTCATATTATTTTTCCGATCACCGGCATGTGCTTTAAAATTAGAAGGTCAGGGTCACCTGAGGCAGCTTTTCCTTCCATCTGGCTTTTTCCGCATCTGTCAGCGCGTTATTCTCCAGACGGATCCATTTCAAATTGGGCAGCGCGGCCAATTCGTCAGGCAACACAGTCAACCGGTTACCTTCAAGGCTCAAACGTTCCAGCGCCGTCAATTTTCCAATCCAGGCCGGCACCTCAGACAGGCGGTTGCGGCTGAGCGCCAGATCCGTCAGCGCCGTGAGTTTCGCCAGTTCCGGCGGCAGGGCCGCCAGCGCGTTATCCGCCACATACAGGCGCTGCAGGTTTGTCAAGGCCCCGACCGCCGCAGGCAACTCCTTCAACCGGTTGTCATTCAGGCGCAACCAGCGCAAATCCTTCATCTGTCCGATTTCCGCAGGCAGAACGGCCAGATGGTTATGATCGGCATTCAAATAATGCAGGGACCTCAGCATCCCGATTTCCGCAGGCAGAACGGCCAAGCCGTTGTCGCTTATATATAGAGTCGTCAATCCGGCCAAGGCGCCGATTTCAGGCGGCAGTGTTTTCAGCCCGGTCTGCCCCATATCCAGCAAGGCCAGGGATTTCATCCGCGCGATGGAGGGCGGCAGGGATTCGATGTGGTTCTGCCGGAGGCTGACGCGCTGCAGATTCGGATACGCCGTCAATTCCTCCGGGAATGCCACAAGGCCGGCCTTGTAAAGGAGCAGCGACTCCGCCGTGTCACGATGGGCCTGCGCCGCGGCAAGGCTCTTAAACTGCCACACCGGCGCCGGTTTTTTCCATGGCAGGCACCCGCTCAAAACAACACCGATCACAATGGCCAAAGTCAAATTGCGCATCATCACATTCCACCCTTTCCATGTTCCTATCCAACTCGATTATTTTTCCTATTATATGCTTGCATCGCCCATAATCAATACCTAGTATTTGCGCATTATGAAAAAATCCATTCTTTCTCTGATCGTCGTTGTCATGAGCGCCGGATCACTGATGGCCGGCCCTCGGACGTCCAGCAATGCAGGTCTGAACTATTTATCCACCGCCGGCGAGGCGGGCCGATGGAGCGTCGGGACCTACTATGACGTGTACAACCGCAACGTCACCGTCAAAGACACCGGCTTCAAGACCACCCTCAAAGACAGCCGAGCCATGGCTTATGCCGGCTATGATTTAAACTCATGGATCACCGCGCATCTTGACGCGGGCTCCGGCAAGGCCACCCTTGGCGGCGACGACAATGGCGGCCGCGAAATGCAGTATGGCCTTGGCATGAACATGCGGCTGCTCGACCACGAAGTGGCCGACACCACCCTCATGGAAGACCGCTTCACGCTCAACGCCGACTGGGATTTGTCCTATTCGAAAACGGAAAACGCCGCCGGCGATGACATCAAGTGGGGCGTTTTCAATGCTTCGCTGACCGCGGGAATCGTCAATGACATTGCCGGGTACAATACATTCTACACCCCGGACGCCATCGAAATCTTCGCAGGCCCCGTGTTTTCATCCGTCATCGGCAGCGATCTGGAATCCTCCGGCGGCGGATCCGACCAGGTCGGCCTGTGTGCCGGGGTGGAAATCTTCTACACCACCAGCGTGTCATTAAACATCCGTTACACCCACATCAATGACAACGACATCTGCGGCGGCTTGAACGTGCGCTTCTAGCCAACCTTGGCCCCTGAAACCCCCATTGCCAACGCGATGGGGGTTTTTATTTTTGGAACTGGCCATGCGCCACCCTTGTCTGATAATGTAACGCCACATATCCATGAAAACACGGCCCTGTATTTTCGCTCAACTCACCGCGCCGCTTATGATATCCGGCGTCATCTGGCTGACGATGGCGGCAGGAATGGCTGCAGCAGACACTTTGACCACCAAGGACAGCGAACAACCCGTGGAAGGCCAGTTCGAAGCCTTCCGCAATGACCGGTTCCTGTTCCTGCCGCAAAACGGCAAAAAGCTGCAAATCCAGCGCTCACAGGTGATCGAGCTCCGGCTCACACCGCCCGGCCGGGTGTCCGTAAAGGGCCGCAGCGCAAAGAACACGGCGGACTGGAAACTGGCCGGCTACGCAACCAATCAATTCACCTTTGCCACCCCCCGGGGCATCACCACCCTTTCCGCCGGCGCATTGACCGCCGTGGAGATGAAACTGGACTTCCGGCAGGTGACCACATCGCAAACCGCGCCCGCACCGGCGAATCTAGACATTGCATCGCTGATCGAAAGCGGGAAAGTCACCATTGTGCATTTCCACATGCCATCCATCATGTCCAGCCTACGGCAAGGTTCCTACGCGGGCAGCCTGGAAAGAAACAGCCGCGGCAAAATCAAAGTGGTCACCATCACGCTGGACAGCTTCACCAATCCGGTGGCGCAAAAATATGCCATCACTTCCGCGCCGCAATTCTGGTTTTACAATCCGCAGGGCGAATTATCCACCAAACTCGTGGACCGCTTCACGGAGGCGGACATGGACAACGCCGCCAGGGCCGCGAAAAAATAGCACTGCCTTCCCGCAAAACCGGAGGAACGTCATGAACGCAAAAAAAAGCCCGTGCATTGAAAAAGCATACGCCGCCGCACGCGCACAATATGCCGAACTCGGCGTGAATACCGACCGCGCATTGAAACAGCTGGCCGGCATCCCCATCAGCCTGCACTGCTGGCAGGGCGATGACGTGGGCGGATTCGAAGCCACGGGCGCGGGCATTGCCGATGGCGGGCTCCAGGCCACCGGCAACTATCCCGGCAAGGCGCGCAATGCCGATGAACTGCGCGCCGACCTTGAACAGGCCCTGGCGCTCATCCCCGGCCGCCACCGGCTGAACCTCCACTCGATTTACGCCGAAACCAACGGTAAAAAAGTCGAGCGCAACGAACTCGAAGCAAAACATTTCCACCGCTGGATGGACTGGTGCAAATCCCAAAAAATCGGCATGGACTTCAATCCTTCCTTTTTCGCGCACCGCAAGGCATCCGATGGATTCACCCTGAGCCATCCCGATAAAAAAATCCGAAATTTTTGGATTGAACATGCCATCGCATGCCGCCGGATCGGCGCCGCGGCCGGCCGCGCGCTAGGCTCGCCCTGCGTGACGAACATCTGGGTGCCGGACGGCTACAAGGACACCCCGGCGGACCGGCAGGCGCCGCGCGAGCGGCTGGCCGAATCACTGGATGCGATCCTGGCCAACAAGATCAGCCCGAAATGGAACCTCGACGCTGTGGAATCAAAGCTGTTCGGCATCGGCTCGGAATCGTATGTCACCGGCTCCCACGAGTTCTATATGGGCTATGCGGTGAAAAACCAGATCCTGCTCTGCCTCGATGCCGGCCATTTCCATCCCACGGAAACCATCAGCGACAAGATCTCCGCCCTGCTCCTGTTTGTCCCCGGCCTTCTGCTGCATGTCAGCCGCGGGGTGCGCTGGGACAGCGACCATGTGGTGGTGCTTTCCGATGAGTTGCGCGCCGTGGCCCAGGAAATCGCCGCCAGCGACCTGTCGCGCATCCATATCGGGCTGGACTACTTTGACGCCAGCATCAACCGGGTCGCCGCGTGGGTCATCGGCGCGCGCAGCATGCAGAAAGCCCTGATGGCCGCCATGCTGCAGCCAACCGCCATGCTGAAGGCCGCGGAAAAACAGGGTGATTTCACCTCCCGCCTGGCCTGGCAGGAGGAAAGCAAGACCCTGCCCCTAGGCGCGGTCTGGGATTACTATTGCCTGACGCGCAACACCCCGGCAGGCGGCGCATGGCTGGCGGAAGTCAAGACCTACGAGCGCAATGTGCTGTCAAAGCGATAGCCTTGCCAAAAATCATCTTTTCTGGCAAATGGGACACATGGCAAAAGCCCTGCGTTTATCCAGCTTTCCCAGATAATCCGGGGTCTGATAAAAATATAACGCAATTCGCCTGTTGCCCCCTTGACTGAACCGCGACAATGGCGTAAATCATCCCGCAGGCAATTGCATGAAAAAAGAGCGACCCGGCACAACTCATAAACGGTTGGGGGCGGCATGATCAAGACTTACACGCTGGAGCAGGGACTGGTGGTTGAGACAACGGATGCCAACGCGCCGGTGCTGCTGGTCACGGAACCCACCCCGGATGAGAAAGCCCGGCTGATCAATGAGTTCCAGATCGATGAACACACGCTGGACTCCTCGCAGGATTCCAACGAACTGCCGCGCATCGAGGTGGAATCCAACCATCTGGCCGTCATTTTCAAAGAACCCAAGCGGTACGCCGCCACGGACAACCTGGTGTTCCGGATCAACTCCGTGGGGCTGTTCCTGTTCAAGGACCGCCTGATCGTGGTGGCACCGCCGGACATGGCGTCGCTCAGCGGACGCACCTACACGAAAATCCGCGATATCCGGATGCTGTTCCTCCGCGTCCTGACGGCCGGCGTCACGCATTTTGTCGCCCATCTGCAGGTGATCAACACCATCGTCGATGACCTGGAGCAGAAGCTGGTCAAGTCCATGGAAAACCGCAGCCTCATGCTCATGTTCCAGATTGAAAAGAGCCTGGTGTATTATGTGAACGCCATCAGCGCAAACGGGCGGGTCATCGAACGGCTGAAGGTGAACGCGCGCAACAGCCAGACCGAGGGGCTGACGCCGGAAATGATGGAGCAAGTCGACGACCTGGCGATCGACAACGCCCAGTGCCTGGAGCAGGCGCAGGTGTATGCCAACGTGCTGACCGGCCTGATGGATGCGCGCGCCTCGGTGGTGAGCAACAACCTGAACGTGCTGATGAAACGGCTGACGGTCATCAATGTGGTGTTCATGCCCCTGAATGTGATCGCCGGCATCGGCGGGATGTCGGAATTCTCCATGATGACCCGGGGCATCGCGTGGCCTATCGCCTACTCGGTCTTTGGCGTCGGCCTGACCATCATCGGGGTTGTGACCTATATCATCCTGCAGCGTGTCGAGAAACAGTCGTTCGGCCGCTGAGACGGCCGCTGGCACGTTATCGCGCATTGTGAAGAAGAAAACAGAACGGCCCACAGATCACACAGATTGACACGGATGGGATGCGTGAGAATTCAACCCTGGGCTTTGTCCCATCCAGTGATTCAATTCCGCCGTCTGGAGGGACGGGCCTGTCCCGTCCGTTCCAATCATAAAAGACGGACGCCACAGAGGGCGTCCCTCCATTTCCCCTTCCGTCCCGTCCATTGCTTACATCCATGCCACCGGAAACACTTTCCCCTGATATGGCCAGTTGTCTGGAGTCATCGCCAAGCCCTTGCGCACGGGGTTCATGCGCACATAGGCCAATTTCTCCTCGTAATGTTCGCGCGAGCGCATTTGCGTGTCCCAGAAATCGCGTTGCCAGAGCTTGAAAGACGGGACCGCCGCAGTCGGAACGGCGGCCGACACTCCAGTCATAAAGACGGACGCCTCGGAGGGCCCCGCATGCGGCCGACACGGAGGTCGGCCCTCCATTCTTTCTTCTGGAGGGACGGGCTCTGTCCCGTCCGTCTTGACCGGGCCTGAGGGCGTCCCTCCAGTCATTGCCATCAACGACCACCGCACCGCAACCTGACCCTTCCAGTACTCGACCCATTGTGTCAGGCTTGGCATAGGAATTCGTCCGGGTGAACAGAACAAGTGGATATGGTCCGGCATGATCACATACTGGCCTACCCTCCAAAAATCGGCCGCACGCCATGCCTCCCGACAAAGACGGTGACCAGCCTCGCAGGCCAGAACAGGACGCCGATCCTTGGTGCAGACGTTCACCTGCACAAGCACCGGCTCGTTGAAACGTTCGGCCGGAGCGTGATGTGCGGGGCGGCGACGTTGCGGATATTGTTCGTCATTCATGGATTCGCAGCCTCCTGTCACAAAGACGGACGACACGGAGGGCGTCCCTCCAATTTTCCCTATCAGGCTCTGCACTGTTCGTTCTAACCCATACGCGGTCGACACGGAGGTCAACCCGCCAAATTCGTCTTATGCCCCCTACTCCGTCCGATGATCCAATTCCATTCTGTGGAGGGACGGGCTCCGCCCCGTCCGTTCCAATCATAAAAGACGGACGCCACGGAGGGCGTCCCTCCAGTCATTGCCGTTACAATCCCGCATACGGCCGCCACGAAGGTCGGCCCTCCAAGACACCCCGCATCCGTGATGGACGGTTACCGTTTTCCGAGCAACGCCATGATGTCGTCCACTTCCCGGGGCGTGGAGATATCATCCGGCCAAAGCACCAGCCCGCGGTGGTCCAGTTTTTCCAGCAGCTCCGGGATCTCCGCCTTGGGACAGACGAGCAACAGCGGCTTGCCGGCCGCCTGCAGCAAACGGTACATGTCCATCCATACCACGGCTGAGCGTGATCCGGCGCCGGGCGTGAACTGCACCGCCGTGATCGCCGGCTCTTCCGCCACGGCCTGCGCATGCCGGGTGGCGCCGGGCCCATCCAGATGCAATACGCACCGTCCCGCCTGGCGCGCCTGTTCCGCCAGGGACGGCATGACCAGTTCGCGGAACACATCCGGACCGATCATGTAATTGAAATCACAGCTCGGCACAGTATAGGCAACGGATGACCACGCATGCAGCCAGCTGGTGATGCCGGCGCCGCGCGCCAGGATGGTTGCATAACTCTTTTCAAAGACCAGCCGCCATGCGTCCACCAGCCCGCCGGCGGCATGGAAGGCCGCATCCGGCGCATCATAGAGATCCAGCAGCAAATCCTGGCTGCCGCGCAGGTTGGCCAGAATGTCAAAGGCCCCGGAGTAATCCGGCAGGCTGACGAGATAATGGCCGGCCGCATCCTGCGCCGTCCGGTCCAACAGCTTCAAGACCACGTCCAGCCAATGATTGTCCATCCTCAGCTTCAGTTCAGGACAGCCCTCCCACGAGCGGATGACCGGCGTCTGCCACGAGGTGTTTTCGCCGGCGGCAAAATGCAGCGGCGCGCCCAAAAATGCCGCGGTCACCACAGGACCGAGATCCACGCGGATACTGGGCGGCGTGTCCGGTGAAAAACAGGTCGCCTCCATCTGCCGCCGCCGCACGGCCAGCCACTCCTCCGGTTTTTCCAGCAGGTCAAACGCCTTGTCCCAGCGGGGCGCTTCCAACTTGCGCACCGCGGCAGCCAGCAATGGCCGGTCGGCTTCAAAGCGCCACCAGGCCTCCCACCGCTGCGCCAGCGCCGGAAAATCAGGACAAAACGACAGCGGCCGACGGCTGATGCCATCAAGCTGCGCCTGCCATGCGGCCCGCTGCTGTTCCATCTCTTTCATATGCAAATGTTTGTTCACGCCACCCCCAGTAGCATCCCGCAGGATGCAGGTTGTTAGACTGTAGACTGTCAGGCTATTAGGCTGCCAAACACCAAATCCTCACGATTCGCATTTATTCGCGATGCTCAATTCCTGTTGCTTATCCGTGCCATCCGTCTCATCCGTGGTAAAGCTCTTTCCTTCCGACCTTCAGCCTGCAGCCTAAACAGCTTCAGCCTCTGCGTCATTGCAGGGCACGTTTCACAAAGGTCTTTGGCAAACGCGGACGGGGCACCGCCAGTCCATCAAACCAGAACGAGACCGGCTCATCCAGCCCGACGCCGAACATGTAGTTATACACCGCCTTGCGCAACCCCGCGCCCCACGCCGCATAATCCGCCCGCTGCTGATCCGCATACGCCGCCTCGTTGCAGGCAAAGGATGCTGCGGGCATCGGCAACAGCTTGACGCCAAACGCACCGGGATCCGCATAAATGGCGCTGTGCACGGTCAGCGCAAACCGGTGCCAATAGGCGGAATGCAGGATGCCCGCCGCGAACAGCTGCCGGACATATTCCAGCGCATCGGCAAGCTCGCGCGCATCCTGGTTCGGAAAACCGTACATGAGATAGGCATGCACCCCGATGCCTGCGCCGGACAAATCGCGGATCGTGCGCGCCACCCGGTCAAGACGGATGCCTTTATGCATGGCGCACAGCGACGCCTCGCTGGCGGTTTCAATGGCGCCGGTCACCGCCATGCAGCCCGCCGCGGCCATCTGCGCCGCGCGCGCCCGGTTGAAAGAAGGCTCAAACCGGATATTTGTCCACCACTGGATGGCCAGTTTTTCATCCAGCAGCTTCTGCGAGAGTTTTTCAAGCAACGCCGGCGGGGCTGCTTCGTCAGTAAAGTGGAAACCCCGGCAACCGGTCTGCCGGACCGATGACCGGATCCACGCCATGATCCGGTCAACCGGCGCAGGATCATAGCGCCGGATGTAATCCAGCCGCGTGTCGCAAAAGGCGCAGCGGTGCCAGTAGCAGCCATGCGCCAGCATGAGCTTGTTCCAGCGGAATTCCGACCACAGCGTCTGCATCGGGTTCAGCGATTCCTTCATGCCGAAATAACCATCCAGCGGCAAGCCGTCATAGAGCGGGGCCGGCCGCTGCGCATGCCGCAAGACCGGCATCTTCGGATCATCACAGAACACCACGCGGCCGTTTTCCCGCAGGCGCGTGCGGACCAGCGGCTGCCGTTGCCCCCGCACCTGCGCCGCAAGCCGCAACAGCGGCAGCTCGCCGTCGTCCAGCGTGATAAAATCAAAAAAATCAAATACGCGCGGGTCCGACAGTTCGCGCAGTTCCGTATTCACATAGCCGCCGCCCAGCACCGTGCGCACGCCCGAATGCCGGGCCTTGATGCGCGCCGCAATGCGGAAGGCGCCATAGACACAGCCGGGGAACGGCACCGTCACAGCCACCAGGGCCGGATGGTGCCGGACCATGCAGGCATCGGTCTCCTCGTCCTGCAGCCGGTCCACCCAGGTGGACCGCGCGCGTAGCGCGTGCAACAGCGGATCAAACGCCGGCAGGCTCACCGCCAGCTTTTCCGCATACCGGGAAAACTCAAAACGCGGATCAACCCCGTCCCTGACCATATCCGCCAGATCATCCAGATAAAGGCTGGCCAGATGCCGCGCCTGCTCCTGTTCGCCGAGCGCATTGAAAATCTGCGCCGGCACTGCCTCGGCCAGCGGCTGAAAACGAGGACCTTCCGGCAAAAGGCGCCGGGAAGCAATCGACGCTGCACCGGACACATCGCGACCCTGCAGAAACCTCAGCACGCACTCAATGGTGCTGACATACTCATCCGCATGCGCCAGGAACCGCAGGGCGTTTGCAGGCGAACGCCCCCTGCGCCGCCGCAAAATCCGGGCGCAATGCCTGACTCCCTCTTTTGAAAAAATGCGGAGCACCAGCCGCAGGGAAAGGTCGTCCTGCACCGCATCAAAACCGTGCCCGCGCAGGGATGCCACCAGCAACGGGGTGGCCGAATAAGGCGTGTTCGCCTGCACAAGGGGCGGCGTCAGCAAAAGAATGCGCATGGCGGGCCTACTCATACCTCTGGCGGGATTATTCATGCCTCGAATCCGTATCCAGCGCGATCGTCACGGGGCCATCGTTAATGATCTCCACCTGCATGGCGGCGCGGAAAACGCCCGTGGCCACCCGTTCGGAACCCAGCAGCGTCCGCAACACCGCCACAAACGCATCATAGAGATCACGGGCAACATCCGGATCCGCAGCCTGCGCGAAACCCGGGCGGTTGCCTTTGCGCGTGTCGGCATACAAGGTAAATTGCGAAATGGCCAGAACCTCGCCGTTGACCTCCTGAAGGGAGCGATTCATCCGGCCCTGCTCATCGGGAAAGATCCGCAAGTTGGCGGTCCGCTGAGCCAGATAGCGGGCATCCTCCACCGTGTCGCCGTGGCGCACGCCCACCAGCACCACAAAGCCAAGCCCGATGGCACCGACGGTCTTGCCGTCCACCGCCACCGCGCCGCGGGACACACGCTGTATCAACACTTTCATGCCGATAGCCTTCAAATGGTTAATCTTGTTTTTCCACTGATTTTGTTCTATAACAACAATTGAACACCGAGGCGAGAAAAACGATGCAACGCTTTGAAATACAAACCCGCAGCCGAACGGAATTCTACAACATCACCCGTGATGTGACGGAAGCGCTGGCGCAGCTCGGCATCAAGGACGGCATCATCACCGTGTTTGCGCCCCACACCACGGCGGGAATCACCATCAACGAGAACGCGGACCCATCCGTTGTCAGCGACATGGCGGCCATCCTTGACCGGATGGCGCCCTGGACCGCGGGATACCGCCATGCAGAAGGCAATTCCGCCGCCCACATGAAAGCGTCCCTGATGGGAGCATCAACACAGATCATCGTCGCCAACGGGCACCTGCAGCTCGGCACATGGCAAGGCATCTACTTCTGTGAGTTTGACGGCCCGCGCCGACGCAGCGTGTGGGTTAGCGGGGTCGCGTCACCGGCATGAACCGATTCCCCGCCATGGTGCTGCTGGGACCCACCGGGGTGGGGAAAACCCCGCTCGGGGAGTGTCTGGAAGCGCACGGATGGCAAGGACAACGATGCGCGCATTTTGATTTCGGCGAACAGCTGCGCCGCATCGCCGCCGGCCAGTGGACACCCGCGCGGCTCAGGCCCGCCGATATTTCCTTTATCCACAGCGTGCTCAGCCATGGCGCACTGCTGGAAGATGAACATTTTTACATTGCCCGCGAAATCCTGGTGGCTTTCACCGCGGAAAAACAGCTCCAACCCCACGACTGGATTATCCTCAACGGGCTGCCACGGCACGCGGGGCAGGCCCGCAAAATGAGCGCATGGGTGGATTTACGGCTGGTTATCCGGCTGAACTGCACACCGCAAACCGTTTATACACGCATCCAGCAGAATACCGGCGGGGACCGGGCCGACCGCACGGACGACACCATGGACGCCGTCACCCGGAAAATGCAGATATTCAGCCAGCGCACCATCCCCCTGCTTGACCATTACCAGCGCAACGGGATAGAGTTGATTGAAATTGACGTGACCGCAGATTCGCAGGCGAAGGATTTGCTGGCACAACTGTTGAAACGACCGCAAAGATAAAGGGAAACGATATCATGACCTTGCGCGTAAACGGCGACATCATCCCCCCCCAGGCCATCGAATACGAATTGGCGCGCCTGCTGAAGTTCTATTCCGCCCATATTTCCGAATCGGAAATCCGGAGCCAGATCGAAACTTTAAAGCAAAAAGCCAAGGACCAGGCCATCGGCGCAAAGCTGCTGATGGACGAAGCCCGCAAGCTGGATTTGTCCATCCCGGTGGAAGACGTCGACAAACGGCTCGAAGCCATGATCGAAAGCGTCGGCGGCCGCGAAAAATTCGAGGCGATCCTGCGCAAACAGAACCTGGCCGAAGCCATGGTGCTGCAGAGCATTGAAGAAGGCCTGCGGGTGGACGCGCTGGTGCAGAAGATCACCGCCGATGCGCCGGACCCGACCGAAGAGGAGATGAAGGCCCACTACGAAAGCTGCATGCATGAGTACCAGATACCCGAGCAGGCGCTGGTGCAGCACATCCTGGTCAAGCCGGCATCCGACCAGCCGGCCGACAAGGCCGCCGCCCGGGCCAAGCTCGATGAAATCCGCAGCCGGATTGCCGGCGGCGCGCCATTTGCTGATGAAGCCGCCGCACACTCGGAATGCCCCAGCGGCCGCAGCACCGGCGGCAGCCTCGGCTGGATCGCCCAAGGCACGATGGTCCCGGACTTTGACCAAGTCATCTTCGCATTGCAAAAAGACGAGCTCAGCGCGGTTGTCGAGACCTCGCTCGGCCTGCACATCCTCAAACGCGTGGACAGCGATCCCGGCGGGCCGGCGGAATTCGTGCAGGTGCAGGACAAGATCCGCGACTTCCTGCGCCACGCGCGGCGCGGCGAACTGCTCGCCGCCCATGTGAAAGAGCTGCGCGCCACCGCCACCATCGAAGAGACCTGACATTACCCCGACGCCGGCCAAATCTGTATGCCTACAGTTTAGAGTTCTCTGCTTGACGAATGGCAGGAGGGCGGGTAAGGTGCCCAAAATTAAATCGCATCCTGTCGGGGCGTAGCGCAGCCTGGTAGCGCGTTTGCTTGGGGTGCAAAAGGTCTCGGGTTCAAATCCCGACGCCCCGACCATTTTAAACCAAATGAACCTCGTTTTTCCTAAGAAATTCGAGGTTTTTGCTTTTTAGCCAAAAAATGCAACTTCCTTAAACCGGGTGAAACTTGGCGAGCAAAAGCACACACAACCGCACGCACAAAAAAGACTCCAAGCATAAACATTTAATACTGTATGTGTTGTGTAAACACCTTTTGCTTTTAGCAAAAGAGCTCGGGTTCAAATCCCGATGCCCTTTTTATATTGGCAGCTGTATTCCCGGATGTTAGTTTGTTCCGTTTTCAGGATTCATTCCTCTGGCGCCGAGAACAACGGGGACATTTATGCAGCAAATCGAAAAACTTGATCCGAATTTCGCCCGGCCTGACCCGGAAAAGAACCTGCTCTGGTATGACATCCGCAACCTTGGGGTTGAAGGGCGCGGTTTTGACGACACCAAGTCTTTTTACGACCGGCTGCCCGCCCGTGCGGAAGGAGTAGTCCCGGATGCCGTCTGGCAGCTGAGCCACATGACCACGGGCATGCGGGTCCGGTTCGTCACCAATGCCACATCCGTCTCCGTCCGGTGGAAGCTCACCCTGCCCGAACTGGCCATGCCGCACATGCCGGCCACCGGCGTGAGCGGATTCGACCTCTATGCGGACCACGAAGGAACTTGGCGGTATGTGGGCGTTGCGCGGCCCCGCCACTTCCCCAACGATGAATATGTGCTCGAAAAGTCCATGTCCGCGGTGGACCGGCACTACCTCATGCACCTGCCCATCTACAACGGGGTGGAGGAGGTTTTTGTGGGCATTTCCAAAGATGCGAGCATCGCCAAGGCACCGGCCTTTCCGGAGCACCTGAGCAAGCCCCTGGTCGTCTATGGCGGCTCCGTGGTGCAGGGCTCATGCGCATCACGACCGGGCATGACCTATCCGAACATCCTGGGACGCCGCCTGCGCCGTACGGCCATCAACATGGGGGTTTCCGGCAACGGCAGGGCGGAAGTCGAGATGGCACGGTTCCTGAGCGAGATCGACGCGGCGGCCTATGTGATCGACACGCTGGGCAACATGGACGAGGCGCTGATCCGCGAACGGATGGTTCCCTTTGTCACCGCCCTGCGCGAGGCCCGCCCCCAGACGCCTATCGTCCTGGTGGAGCATTTCTTCTATCCAGCCGATATCTTCGTCCCCTGGATGAAGCTGGTCCATGACGGCTACAACCGCGAACTGGCGGACGCATTCGCCAAACTAACGGCCGCCGGCGTGGATAACATCCACCTGCTGAAGGGCGACCTGCTTTACGGCAATGACGGCGACTGCACGGTGGACGGCACCCACCCCACGGATCTCGGGTTCTCGCGGATCGCGGACGCGCAGGAACCGCTGCTCCGGTCCCTGCTTGGATCGTAAAAGGCACGGATTCAAAATGCAAGGGCCCGGCTCCGGCTTTCCCGGGGGAAAACTTTCCCGAAATAGCGGTTGACAGTTTGGGCGCGCTTCCGTATCTTCTGTGGACTTTTGATCATACGAAGGGAACCGTCCGCATGGCATCGCATGCCCGGTCGGATAGAGGAGCTTATCATGGAAGCATATGCAGTAGTCGAAACCGGCGGCAAGCAATACCTGGTTAAAGCCAACGACACATTCAATGTCGAGCGCCTGGAAGCCGAAGCCGGCGCCAAAATCGAACTGGGCACGGTCCTAGCCGTTTCGAACGGTAAAACCCTGAAAATCGGCGAACCGGCGCTGGCGTCGGTCAAGGTGATGTCCACGATTGTGGAACACATCCGCGGTCCCAAGTTGGTGTCGTTCAAGAAGAAGCGCCGCAAGGGCTATGCCCGCCGGAAGGGTCACCGCCAGGAACTGACGGTGGTTAAAGTGGAAAGCATCGGCTAGGCAACCGGATCACGAATTGAACTAAAACGGAGTTTGTGTCATGGCTCAAAACGCTGGAAACGGGCGCGATAGCGCCGGAAGACGGTTGGGAGTGAAGCGGGGCGGCGGCGAGTTTGTAACCGCCGGGTCCATCCTGATCCGCCAGCGGGGTACCAAAGTGACCCCAGGCATCAATGTGAAGCGCGCCAAAGACGATACCCTGTTCGCCCTGAAAGACGGCATGGTGAAGTTTGACCGCGACGGCAAACGCGTCAATATCCTCATTGCGGCGGAAAAATAAGTTTATCCGCCCCAAAAAGGCAGAGTCGCTTCTCCTTGATCATTGAGCGACTCTGCCTTTATTATTTTATAAACACGCGGTAGAAACCCATTGTGAAAACACGGCGCTTTGTAGATTCAATCCTGATCCATGCCACGGCCGGAAACGGCGGCAATGGCTCCATCAGTTTCCGCCGTGAAAAATTTGTCCCCAAAGGCGGGCCGGACGGCGGCGACGGCGGCCGCGGCGGCCATGTGATTTTACGCGCCAACCATGACACCGACTCGCTGATCGACATCTACTTCAGCCCGCACCGCCGCGCGGAACATGGCGGCGGCGGGTCAGGCAGCCAGTCGCACGGCAAGAACGGCCGCGACCTGGTGGTCCCCGTCCCCTGCGGCACGCAGGTGCTGGATGCCGAAACCGGCGAGATCCTCGGCGACCTGGTGGAACACAACGCAGAACTGATTGTCGCCCGGGGCGGCAAGGGCGGAATGGGCAATGTACACTGGAAGCGATCCACGCACCAGGCACCCACCGAACACACCGACGGCGAGGCTGGCGAGGCCTTCACCCGGCGGCTGGAACTCAAAATCGTGGCGGACATCGGGCTGGTGGGGTTGCCCAACGCGGGCAAGTCCTCCCTGCTGCGCAAACTGAGCGATGCGCACCCCAAAGTGGCCGCCTACCCCTTCACCACGCTCAATCCGATCATCGGCACCATGATTTTTGATGACTATTCCACATTGAAAGTGGCTGACATTCCCGGCCTGATCAAAGGCGCCCACGACGGCACCGGGCTGGGCCACGACTTCCTGCGGCACATCGAACGCTCATCCTGCCTGCTTTATGTGATCGACATGGCCGGGGTGGACGGACGGGCGCCCACGGATGACTTCAAATGCCTGCGCAAGGAACTGGAGCTTTACCAGCCGGAGCTGCTGGACCGCGAATGGCTGGTGGTGGCCAACAAGATGGATTTGCCGGAATCCACCGCACACCTGAAGACTTTCGTCAAAAAGACCGGCGTCAAACCGCTCAAAATCTCCACCCTCACGGGTGACGGCATCCCTGAACTCAAGAAACTGCTCCATGAAAAATGGGGAGCCATCAAACGCCCCGGCTTCACGCAAAGCCCGCCACCCCCGCCGCCGCAAAACCAAAACGGCATGTAGAACCTATCCCGGAATTGGGCAACTACTCAGGGATTCAGAATTCAGGATTCAGAATGGCCGGCGAAAAATCCCATTTGCGTTAGAGATTCGGTAAATAAAAGAGGGGGCGGTATATAAAACACAGCAGGCACGTAGCGCCTGCTGTACCCGGGCGAAGTACAGCGGGGGCTATGCACCCGCTGTCACATGAAGTGGGGCGAGGCGGCCCTGCCACCGAAAAACAAAACGGCATCCCTGCGGTCAGAACATGCCCAGAAGGCCGAAACGCACAAACAGCGCGGCATCGGCATCCACGTCATCATCTTTCCGGGCGCCATCGTATTTGATGGTCACGTTGCGGTCATACACCTGCCCCAGCTCGCCAATCAGGCGGACCTGCCCGGGCATCTGGTAACTGCCGCCCACGTAATAACGGTAATCATCCAGCGTCAGGCTTTTGCGGTCAACACCGTCAACACTATCGCTCAACGCGAAGGTCGTGTTCTCCCAGTCCAGCCCGGCATACACGGCAAAGTCCGGCGCGGCGTAATAGGTGATGCGGTTTTCCGGCACGCCCAGACGCAGCCGCACGGTATCCTGTATCAGCATTTCCATGGTCAACAACGGCATGATGGGACGGTCAAAACCCGGACGCCATTCAAGACCCGCCAGACCGGAAAGCTCATTGTTGAACGCCTTGACCACGGCCAGAGAAACCGGCATGTTCAGACCGTCGGCCAGCCCGCCCATATCGGAATAAAAACCCGGCTTGCCGCGGAACTGCAGGCCGGTGGCGTCTTCAAAGCGCCAGGTGGCGCCGGCATCCAGCGCCAGCGCCGTGACCTGGTTCGGCAGATGCAAATCCGTACCGGAGGTGAAAAGGTATGAACGCAGCAGCAAATTCAAATCCACATCCGCGGACAGCACGTCACGAAAATAGGCGAACTCCCAGTCGCCCTGCAGCTCCATCACGCCGGAACTGCCATGCCTGCCGAAATCCGCAGGCAGGATGTACCCCATCTTGGCGTCGTAGGCCGGCTTGTCAGCCGCATCCAGGATCTGGTTCTTATAGCTGCCTCCGCCTGAAGGCGCTGAACCGCCGGGCATCCCGATCGAACTGCCAGAGTCCGCGGAATCCCATGTTTGCGCATACCCCATGGTTGCAACCGCAAGCAGCCCCGCCATATACCACACAGACATCCGCTTCATGTGACCTCCTTCGCCTATTGCCAAAAAGTAAATTGCAAACAGCCGCACTCTAACGCATTAACGCGGCGGTGTCATCACCAAATACGTTCACAAAACGAACGGACATCGGCAATCGAATCCGCGCCGGTGAGCAGCATGACCAGCCGGTCCACCCCCAGAGCCACCCCGCCACTGGGCGGCATCCCGGCTTCAAGCGCGGCCAGGAACGCCTCATCCACCGGATACACGGCACGCCCAGCTGCGGCGCGCTGCTGCGCGCACGCTTCAAAACGGCGCCTCTGTTCCGCGGCATCCGTAAGCTCTGTAAAGGCGTTGGCCAGCTCCAACCCGCCGATATACAGTTCCCACCGCTCTGCGACCGGCAAGGCGCCGGGCCGAACCCGCGCCAGCGCGGCCGCCTCAACCGGATAGTCTTTCAGAATCACGGGGCGGTCTTTAGGCAACGCCGGCTCCACTTTTTCCACCATATCGCGGTCAAACCGGTCGGCATCGTACGCCTTCAAGGGATTCCATCCCGCAAACCCGCCGAACGCCTCTTCAACCGTCACCACGTCCCATACCGGCATAAGCTCAATGGTGTGACCGCCATAATCCACCCGCGTGCGGCCATCCAGCGCCTCCGCGCAGACAAAGGCGACCAGCGCCTTCATGCCGGCAAGAATGTCGCGGTAATCCGCATTGGCGCGGTACCACTCCAGCATGGTGAATTCCGGATGATGGATTTTTCCCTGCTCATTCCGCCGAAAACAGGGGCCCATCTGGAAAATACGCGCATAGCCGGCCGCCAACATGCGCTTCATGTGCAATTCAGGAGACGTGCGCAGAAATTCGCCATCCGCGGGGACTGCATCCAGATGCAGTTCCAGCGCCGGGGCCGGGAGCCGGACAGGGGTTTCCACCTCCATGAAATCATGCGTGGTGAAAAACTTGCGGATCGCGGCAAGGATGCGGCTGCGCTGCTGCAGGCGCTCCTTCATGGCAGCCAGTTCCGCTGACGTTGCGCGTTCCATGATTCCACTCCAAAAAAAAAAAAGCCCGCAGGAATTAGAGCCTATCCGAAAACCCAGTGGGTTTTCGGATAGGCTCTAAATTCCCACAGGCATCCCGGCAACTGCCGGTTACTTTTTCGACACCCGGTCCACATATTCGCCGGTGCGGGTATCAATCCGGACGATATCGTTCTGGTTCACAAACAACGGCACCTGGATTTTATATCCGCCCGGGATCGTCGCGTTCTTCGAAACGTTGGTCGCCGTATCGCCCCGCACGCCGGGTTCGGTCTCCACAATCGGCCGCTCCACAAAGAACGGCATGGTGAAATCAATCGGCCGGTCATTATGGAAGAGCACGCTCACATTCATGTTCTCTTCAAGGAAGTAGCGCTTGTCGCCAAACACAACCTTGGGGATGGAGACCTCCTCAAAGTGCTCATCGAAAAACACCAGATTGTCGCCATTTTCGTAGGAAAAACTCATCTTCCGCTCTTCCAGCTTGGGCTCTTCAATGGAGTCGTTGGAGCGGTACTGCTTCACAAACGTCAACCCGGTAATCAGGTTCTTGACGCGGCACGTGTAAATCGCCTGCCCCTTGCCGGGCTTCACGAAGTTGAATTCGCTGATGACGTACGGGACCCCATCAATTTCGATCTTGAGGCCCTTCCTTAAATCTGACGCACTGTACATACCACCCCCTGAGCTTCACGCTTTTATTAACGGGCGGTTAATTTAAAAGCAGTCGCCCCAAAAGTCAATCCCTCTTGGCAAGTTCTTTTTGATTAATTTGCGCGAAAAGGGCTTTTCGCGCAAAGGACTCAGGGTTCAGGGTTCGGGGTTCAGGCATGCAATTCAAGATTTCGACCCACTAGCGGCTCAGGGGATGCAGAAACTGAAACGTTTAGACGATCGAATATTCGAAACCTCTTCGAACACGGTCCGTCAGGAACGTCCCGCGCTCCAAAAGATCCCGCGCCGCAACACCTCGCGGAAGTTCACATCCGACCACACCGCCGGGCCATGCCCGGATTCGAAGCAAAAGACCCGCGCCCGCTGATAGGTGCGCGTCCAGGCAATATGCTTCATGCTTTTCGGATGATTCACGGAAAGCAGGACATGGCTGTCCGGCCCGGGGTCATCCATGAGATACACCTCATCGGTCATCTCCCAGTCCGCCAGTCCCCGGGTGACCGGATGCGCCGGATCCGCCACCTGCACGCGGATGCGCTGGTTGTTCGTCGGCCCGCGCGACCGGCCGATGGGGCCGGTCAAGGCCTGCCACACGGGCGAATCCGGATAAGCCAGGATGCCATGATGCAGCAGCACGATCCCCTGCGGCGTTGTGCCCAGATGCGACACCGCCGTAGCCGGCTGGCCCGCATACCATGGATGACCCTCATCCGAAGGGCCATCTTTCAGCATCGTGAAAAACACCACCGCATCATAGGCGTCGCGGACTTCATGCGATGCACAGGCAAATTCGTCCATGTGCTGGATAAACGCGTGCATGCCGTCCATCGCCTCAAACAGGCGCTGAAACCCGCGCACATCATAGTTGTGACCACCGGTCACCACCGCCACTTCCAATGGATTCATGTCAGGGCCTCTCGCTGGTTCATGTGCTCTGCCAAGCTGCAGATTGCATTTCGGTTCGACACTTCGACAAGCTCAGTACGGGCAAGCTCACGACAGGTCGGGTGAAAACGGATGCGGCGATCTTGGGCGCTGACGGCGTTATCGGGGACGGGCGGAGGTAACTACGAAACACGCGAAAGGCGCGAAAAAAAAGATGGAAAGTTTCACGCCAAGGCGCAAAGCAATACGCCCCGAGAGTCGCCTTGTTTTGTCTTCTATCCGTGTCCATCCGTGTTATCCGTGGTTTCTTGCCTGAACCCCGAACCCTGAACCCTTAACGCTAATCCCTCCGCTAAGCCGACCAGACCTCGGGTTCAAGGGTTCCGGGCGTGCAGTACTCCACCCGGTACGGCTCAACAACCACAACCCCGAACTTCGGATCATCCGGCCCATAAAAGATGTGCTTGATCGTGTCATTCCAGAAACCATGCCGCTCTTTCGCATCGGTCGTGAACCGGGCGCGGCCCTGGATCTGCAGGTAAGGCTTCATTTCCGCAGGATTTTTCACCCCGCATGTCAGATGGACTTCCGGATTCTTCCTGATCTGCTCAACCTTGCGAGAACCCACGAACACGGCCATGCGGATGGTCATGTTGGCATCGGACATCGCCACCACGTACCGCACCCAGGGCTTGCCATCAAGCGTCACCGTGGCCAGCGCCGCCAGCTGTGGCTGGCTGAAAACCTTGAGAATGCGTTCTTTGAGATCTGCCATACGATTCCTCCTTCACGTTTTACCCATCCGCTACCGCACCCATGAAACCAAGGGACTGATGGTTATACTAGAGGATCAACGCAGGTTCTTCAACTCCGTTGCCGTATTTTTGCGATCTTTTCAGCCTCATCTTCCCTCGCCCATCCAGTCGGATATTGACGCCATCACTCGCAACATCTATCATGCCGGCAGTGGCTGGGACATGGATTGACTAGTGTGACGTATGTAATGCCTGGATTGAGAGACTGATATGCCTCATTTTTCAGTTATAACTCGCGTGTTTCCAACGGCTCGTTGACGCTTTACACGATTTTGGATGCGGTTGCGGATTGTGATTTTTGACGCATAATACAATGTTCGACAAAGACAGCATGAAGATATTGTCACCGCAAAACGTCTGTGTTGAAAAAGAAGATATTATGAGCAATAAAGCTATAGCAGCCGTTCTGGTTTTGGCTCTAGCTTGCGCTGGTTGTGCAACTACCAACACCAGAGTTAATGTCCCAGACTTTCGGGTCGGAAAATACATCAAAATAGATGCCGACAGCGACTTCGTTTCACCAATTGCGGTAGAGGGCGAGATCAAGATAACCAAGGGACAGGTCGCGGTCAAATTCGCCTTTGCAGGAGAGAAGAATCCAGAACGTCGGATCAAGGTGTCCATTCGCCTCCTTGATGAGGCAGGCACTTCACTTGCGGACGCAAGCCTAATATGCGAAGACGGACGTCTTCTACCGGACTCAATTCCGCATTCCATACCGTTCATGCTCGACAAGACGAACTATGAGCGGTTTGAGTTTCCTGCCGACACGCTCAGGAGAGCAACAAGAATTGAAGTAGAGTTCCAGAACACAAAGAAATCGTCGAACCATTGAATGCATTCGGTTCTGAAAAGCCGCGCTTTTCAGAACGAGTGATTCACGACGTCGATGAATGAAATGAAGGAGATATCCAATGACAAGACAGATGACCGATGGCGTGCGCAAAGCAGTTGAGACGTTCTGCCTCACGGGGGGTATCTACACCAGCATACTCCTTGCCCTCAAGTTCTCCCACGGTGCAGGCATGACTGAGAAGAGAATTATCGTCTTCGCTATATGTAGTTTTGCCGTGGGGTCCATGATCTACTGCGCGACTCGGATTGCAGCCGAGGGGAAGAAAGACAAGGAGACATCGAACAAATGAATGCACTTTACAAAAATGGGTGCGCCCATTTTTGAAAGTGATTCAGGTCGTTGGGGCCCCTAATTGAACAGCCCGCAACAGAACGCCAGCCCTTCCTCCAGCGTGGTGAATTTTCCATCAAGCTGGGCTTCGTAGCACTGGTCAAGGATGGATTTAAAGTGCGGACCCGGCGTTTTACCCATCTCGATCAGATGCCGGCCCAGCACGAGCGGCCTGGGGGCCTGGTTGCGGATTTCCAGCTCACGGGCGCGATCCAACAGCCAATCCCCGGCCGGAAAGCCTTCACAGGGTATGGGCGGGCGGCCTTTCTGGTCCGCCAGCGCGACGCGCACCAGCCGGTCAATGCGCACGACTTTGGCCGCCAGTCGGCGGATCGCGCTATCACCGGCCTTGGAATGGTAAAGCTCCATGGGCCGCAGGTGGGTGGTGACCAGCGCCACCACCTCATCCATGAGCCGCTGTTCCGCCGTCAGTCGAGCCATGAATGAACGAGAAGGCGCTTCGCCGGCCACATCATGGTTCTTGGAGCGCAGCCGGCCGTCTTCAAACATCGTAGTAAGCGGCTTGCCCAGATCGTGGCACAGCACGGCCAACCCGACCACACGGTCTTCCCATTCATCGTTGATCCGGTCAGCGGCAAACGCATCCATGCAGTAAAGCGTGTGGTTCCAGACATCGCCTTCGGGATGCCATTCCGGCTCCTGCGCACAGCCCACCATGGTTTGCAGCTCAGGGTAATAGGCCAGCCAGCCAACGGCCTGCAGGAAGCGGAGCCCGTCACCGATGGCGTGCCCGCGCAGGACCAGCTTGGTCCATTCATCGCCGATCCGCTCGCGGGGCAGGTTTTCCGGCGTGATGGTGCGGCAGAGGGCCACCGTTTCCGGCGCGGGCTGCAGGCGGAAGCGCGCAATGAACTGCATGGCACGCAAGACCCGCAGCGGGTCTTCGACAAACTGGCCGGACACATGGCGCAGGATGCTTTTCTCCAGATCCGCCCGGCCGTTAAACGGGTCCTGTATTTCACCAGTGAGCGGATCATGCATGATGGCGTTAATGGTGAAATCCCGGCGTGCGGCCGCCACGGCCGGCGACAGATCGGGATCGGAAGCAATATGAAACCCTTTGTGCCCCATCCCCTGCTTGGATTCACGGCGCGGCAGGGACACATCAACCGGCAATCCCTTCAGCTTGACAACCCCGAAGGCCTGCCCCACCAGATCCAGGGGGAACGATTCGGCCAGCATCGCGATCAGGCGTTCGGACGGAATGCCATACACCTCCAGGTCAATATCCTTGATGGGCAAGCCCAGCAACGCATCGCGCACGCAGCCGCCCACCAGGAAAGCCCGGCCATTGTTCTGGCCGGCGATCCGGCAAATGGCCAGCACGGCGTCCTGCGCTTGGGATGTTGGAAAACTGATATTCATGGTTCAGGAGTCAGTATTCCTGTTTTCAAGGTGCCACGCAAGGGAGAAGGTCCATCTTTTCGCCAGGGGTTTACAAAATTCCACCAATGGAAACGGCCTTGAAAGCCTTAAAAAATCCCGTCCAAAATGTGCCAATACGGATCCTTTTCCATCCGTTTGAACCGCTTCAACCTCAAATCACGCCAAAGCCTGTTTTTGGCGAAAATAATCAGGATTTTTGACAAGAAATCAGCGTTTAAAGTTTGCGTTTTTTGCAAAAAAACTGCATATTTTCTATTCTACGAAGCGACAAGGAAAGGGTTATGGCAGATACCAACGAATCAGCGAAATACGACTCATCAAACATCACTGTTTTAAAGGGCATGGAGGCGGTCCGGCTGCGCCCGGCCATGTATATCGGCGACACCACCTCCCGGGGATTGCACCACTGTGTTTACGAGGTGGTGGACAACAGCATCGACGAGGCGCTGGCCGGCTATTGCGACCATGTGATGGTCAGCATGAACGCGGACGGGTCGGTCAGCGTGACCGACAACGGTCGCGGCATCCCCGTGGACATGCATCCCACCGAGCACAAACCGGCCGTGGAAGTGGCGCTGACCACCCTGCACGCGGGCGGCAAATTTGACAACAACAGCTACAAGGTTTCCGGCGGCCTGCACGGCGTGGGCGTCTCCTGCGTGAACGCGCTGAGCGAGTGGCTGGAGGTGGAAATCCGCCGCGATGGAAAAATCTATCACCAGCGCTATGAACGCGGCATCACCGTCACCCCGCTGGAAGTCATCGGTAAGGCCAAAGGCACAGGCACCAAGGTCACCTTTTTCCCCGACGCGCAGATTTTCGCCCTCACCAAGTTCGAGTGGGACATCCTGGCGACCCGCATGCGGGAGCTGGCCTTCCTCAACAAGGGCATTGAGATCACGCTCTCGCAGGAAGACCCGCCACGGTCCGAGCTCTTCAAGTTCAAGGGCGGCATCGCCGAGTTTGTCGACCACCTCAACCGCTCCAAGGTGCCCATCCACCCCAAGCCGATCTTTTTTGAACAGGCCAAAGACGGCGTCGAGGTGGATATCGCCATGCAGTACACCGAGGCGTACAGCGAGGCGATCTTCTGCTACGCCAACAACATCAACACCGTCGAGGGCGGCACACACCTGAGCGGATTCCGCTCCGCGCTGACGCGCACGGTCAACGCGTACGCCAAGAACAACAAGATCATCAAGAGCGACGCGGAGGGCATGTCCGGCGACGATGTGCGCGAAGGGCTCACCGCCATCATCAGCATCCGCCTGTCCCACCCGCAGTTTGAAGGCCAGACCAAGACCAAGCTGGGCAACAGCGAAGTGGAAGGCATCGTGGCCTCCATCGTGAACGACCAGCTGGGGGTTTTCCTGGAGGAGCACCCTTCCGTGGCGCGCCGGATCATCGACAAAGCCACGCTGGCGGCCCGCGCACGGGATGCCGCGCGCAAGGCGCGCGAGCTCACCCGCCGCAAGGGCGCGCTGGACAGCGCCTCCCTGCCCGGCAAGCTGGCGGACTGCTCCGAGCGCGACCCGGCCAAGTGTGAAATCTACATCGTGGAAGGCGACTCCGCCGGCGGCTCCGCCAAGCAGGGCCGCGACCGCGACTTCCAGGCCGTCCTGCCCCTGCGCGGCAAGGTGCTCAACGTGGAAAAGGCGCGCCTGGACAAAATCCTGGGCAACCGGGAAATACAGACCCTCATCACCGCCATCGGCGCGGGAATCGGCACGGACGAATTCGACCTCGCCAAGGTGCGCTACCACAAGATCATCATCATGACCGACGCGGATGTGGACGGCGCGCATATCCGCACCCTGCTGCTGACGTTCTTCTACCGCCAGATGCCGCAGCTGATCGAAAACGGCTACATCTTCCTGGCCCAGCCGCCGCTCTACAAGATCACGCGCAAAAAACACGAGGAATACATCGAGTCCGAAGAGCTGCTGACCCGCAAGCTGCTTGAGCTGGGGGTCGAGGATGCCAGCGTGGAAATCCTGGGGTCGGACAAGCCGATCCGCGGCAAGGAGCTGACCGCACTGCTCGAGATCCTGACCCGCATGGAACAGATCGCGCACACGCTGGCCCGCAAGGGCGTGCGCATGGCGGACTATATCGCACAGCGTGACAAGACCACCAGCCGGTTCCCGAAGTACATGGCGGTGATCCACAAGGATGAGGGCGCGCCGGAGCGGCGGTTCCTGATGACCGAGGCGGATGTGAACAAGCTGCAGGACGAAATGGAAATCTCCAGCGGCGAGCAGCTGGAGATTTTCACGGACGGCCCCGAAACCGCCGGCCATGCCAAGGCCCCCTTCCGCCTCGTGGAACTGTTCAGCGCCGAATCGCTGTCCAAGGCCGCACAGGCGCTGGAAAAGCGGGGACTGTCCATCGACCAATACCTGCCGGTCGAGCTGCCGCTGTTCACCGTGATGGGCGGCGAAAAAACATGCGTCCCTGTCAACTCGCTGTCACAGCTGCTGGACACCATCCGCAACATCGGGCGGCAGGGCATGACCATCCAGCGCTACAAGGGCCTGGGGGAAATGAACCCCGAACAGCTCTTCGAGACGACCATGAACAAGGCCACCCGCAAAATGCTCAAGGTTGTCCTGGACAACGCCAGCGTGGCCGATGAAATTTTCACAGTCCTCATGGGCGACGAGGTGGAACCCCGCCGCCTGTTCATCGAGGAAAACGCACTGAATGTTAGAAACCTGGATATCTGATTCATCACATGGACACCAACGAAATCACTCCTGAAGCGGTCGAAAACATGGGCCTGATCAACATCGACGAGGAGATGCGCTCCTCCTACATTGATTACTCCATGAGTGTGATCATCGGCCGCGCCCTGCCGGACGCGCGCGACGGGCTCAAGCCCGTGCACCGCCGGGTGCTCTTCGCCATGCAGGACCTGGGCAATTTCCACAACCGTCCCTACAAGAAGTCCGCCCGTGTGGTCGGCGACGTGATCGGCAAATACCATCCCCACGGGGATCAGGCGGTCTATGACACCATGGTCCGCATGGCCCAGGAATTTTCCATGCGCTACGTGCTCGTGGACGGCCAGGGAAACTTCGGCTCCATCGACGGCGACCCGCCGGCCGCCATGCGTTACACGGAAGTGCGCATGAACCGCCTGGCCGAGGAACTCCTGGATGACATCGACAAGAACACGGTGGATTTCGGCCCCAACTATGACGAGTCGCTGCAGCAGCCGCTCGTGATGCCCTCCAAGCTGCCGAACCTGCTCCTCAACGGCTCGACCGGCATCGCCGTGGGCATGGCCACCAACATCCCGCCGCACAACCTGGCGGAACTGGTGGACGGCATTGTCCACTACATCGACAACCCGGACACCTCCATTGAAGCGTTGATGAAATTCATTAAAGGCCCGGACTTCCCCACCGGCGGCATCATCTGCGGGATGGCCCCCATCGAGCAGATGTACAAAACCGGCCGGGGCCAGATCAAGGTGCGCGGGCGCGCCTCCATTGAAGAAGGCGGCCGCAACGGCAGGGAAGCCATCATCATCACCGAGATCCCCTTCACGGTGAACAAGGCCAAGCTGATCGAACACATCGCCGACCTGGTGCAGGACAAGACGCTGGACGGCATCTCCGACCTCCGCGACGAGTCCAACAAGGACGGCATCCGGGTGGTGATCGAGCTCAAGCGCGGGATCATCCCGAAAGTCATCCTGAACAACATCTACAAGCACTCCCAGCTCCAGACCACCTTCGGCGCGATCATGCTGGCGATCGACCACGGCCGGCCCAAGGTAATGAATCTCAAGGAGCTGATCAAGTGCTACACGGACCACCGGCTGAACGTCATCACCCGCCGCATCCGCTTCGACCTGGACAAGGCAGAGGCGCGCGCACACATCCTGGAAGGGCTCAAGATCGCGCTGGACAACCTGGACGCGGTGATCAAAACCATCCGCGAAGCCTCCAACCGCGACATGGCCCGCGCCAACCTGATGAAGCGATTCGGGCTTTCCACCGCGCAGACCGACGCCATCCTCGACATGCGGCTCTACCAGATCACCAGCCTGGAGCGGGACAAAGTCGAGAACGAGTACATCGAGCTGCTGAAGACCATCTCGCACCTGCAGGACCTGCTGGCCAGTGAGGTGAGCCGCTACAACCTGATCAAGGAAGAGCTGATCGACCTGAAGAAGAAGTACGGCGACATGCGCCGCACGGACATCGCGCCGGCGGAAGGCGAGATCTGCATCGAGGACCTGGTCGCCGACCGGGGCTGCATCATCACCATCAGCCATGAGGGCTACATCAAGCGCGTGCCGGTCGAGACCTACAAGGCGCAGCACCGCGGCGGCAAGGGCGTATCCGGCATGGCCACCAAGGAGGAGGATTTCGTGCAGCACCTCTTCATGGCCAACACTCATGACACCATCCTGTTCTTCACCGCCGACGGGCGGGTGTACTGGGAGAAGGTGTACGGCATCCCCGAGGCCGGCCGCACCGCGCGCGGCAAGGCCATCGTCAACATGCTCAACATCAAGGAGAATGAAAAGATCACCGCCACCATCCGGGTGCGGGAATTTTCCGAAAAAGAATATCTGGTCTTCGCCACGGCCAAGGGCGTGGTCAAGAAAACCAATCTCGGCTCGTTCCGCAACATCCGCAAGGACGGCATCATCGCCATCAGCATTGATCCGGACGACCAGCTGATCGAGGTCAAGCTCACCCGCGGCCAGAATGAGGTCATGCTCATCACCAGCAACGGCATGAGCATCCGGTTCAGCGAAACGCAGTGCCGCGACCAGGGCCGCGACACGCGCGGCGTCAGGGGCATCGGCCTGGAAGAAGGCGACCTGGTGAAAGCCATGGAAGTGGTGGACAACGCCTCAACCTTCCTGATCTGCACGGAGAACGGCTACGGCAAACGCACGGCGTTTGAGGAATACCGGTCCCAGAACCGCGCGGGCAGCGGCATCATCGCCATCCGCGCCTCCGAGCGCAACGGCAAGGTCGTGGGCGCGCATGCGGTCAAGGACACCGACTCGCTGATGCTGATCACCGCCAAGGGCATGATGATCAAGATCGGCGTCGGCGATGTGCGGGTGATCGGCCGCGCCACACAGGGCGTGCGGCTGATCAATCTGGAGGAAGGCGACCTGCTGGTCTCCGTCACCTCGGTGGAACCGGATGACGAGAACCTGGTGGACACGCCGCATGCCTAACAAGGACGCAGGGTGTGGAACAACGACCGCATCCTGACGGATCCAAATCAACTCAAGACGCATCCAGCCACGGGCCGAGTTTGGCCTTCAACTCGCCCAGCGTCTGAACGCGATAATCCGCCTGAACCGCAAGATCCCCGGCCGAAACCAAGATGGTGCGGCAACCGGCACGCCGGCCGGCCTCCATGTCACCCGCACGGTCACCCACCATCCACGAGCGGGCCAGATCCAGATGATGGCGGCGCGCCGCCTCCAGCAGCATGCCGGGCTGCGGCTTGCGGCAGGTGCAGGTATCTTTATCATGCGGGCAGTACAGGATATCCAGCAGAGGCACGCAGCACGCACGCAGCAACTCCTGCAACCGGGCATGGATATCTTCAACCGCCGACACGCTCATCAGCCCCATGGCCACCCCGCGCTGGTTGGTGATCACCACCGCCGCATACCCCTTGTCACGGACGATGCGCAGGATGTCCGGCAAATCCGGCGACAGCCGGAAATCCGCCCAACTCCTGACATAATCACCCTCGGGCGGCGAAATATTGACAATCCCGTCACGGTCAAAAAAAACACACCGCTGCAATGGCTTTTGTGCCGTCATTTTCCCCGCCCTTTCACGGTTGCGCACCGGTCACCTGAAACCGGAACTCTCCAAAAATCTGCGGCCGCACCAGACCGTCGCCATACGCCACCACACGCAAGGTGTGCGGCCCTTCAGGCAATGACCCCGCCGGCCAAGTCAGATGCGGGCCCTCACCCACCCTGACGCCATCCATAAGATACATCATCCGATCGTATTTGCGCGCGGTTTTTTCAACACGCGGCACCACGCTAAACGGCTGGTCATGACGGATGACCGACGGCAGATTGTCAAACGCCATAAGCCCGTCGCTGGATTTCCACGGCGCAACCAGCGGATCGCCCAGCATCAGCAACTGCAGCGGACAGCGCACGGACTGGTAAAAACTTTCAATGCCCGTTGCGCCGCCGGCATAATGGACAAAAAAGCGTGCATGCGGAAACTTCTGCCAGATGGAACGCGGCTCCACCACCGCGCCCGCAGTCAGCGACGCGCCCGCCGACACCCATGCGGAAATCTTGGTCTGGCGGGGATCACCAAACACGGCGCCGGAACTGGTGAGATGCTCGGCCATGCAACCCGGCCGGAACACGGTACCCGGTGCAAACGGCTGGACATCGGCTATGCCCATCATCACCCCCATCAGGTCGTCGGCACCGGACGGAACCGCGTTGGTAACCACCGCGCGCACCTGCAATGTGCCAAGCTCACGGACAACCTCCTCAAACTGCCATTGCCGGCAGGTGGAGCGGATATCGCTGTTGGTCACAAAATAAACCGTGCCGCGCGGATAGGTGGCGTCCGCCTGCCGCGCGCGCTCCAGCCCCGCAAGGATCACGTCCGGCGAGTTGCCGCGCTCACCGGCAAAACCCAGCATCATGGCCGGCAGCGGCATGTATGGACCCAGGCCGTCACGGCACACGTCAAAACTCTGCGGCTCACGCATCACGTCCCCAGGCGACGGGCCAGCGAACAACGGTGAAGCGTATTTCACATCATCCGCCTCCACACGCGAGGGCATATGGTTGCGCAAAAACGTCAAGCCGGTCAGGGAGACCGTCGGGTTCGTGCCGACGGCCACCGGAAAATCAATCGAATACACCCAAGCCAGGATCTGCGGCTCAAGCCGACGGGACTGGACTTCCTGGCGGGCCGGTTTCCAGATGAACTGTGTGAAATCCTCAGGCGATATGCGCAGGGGCACCTGCCCCTCTTTCCATGGCAGCGCCAAGCGCACCAAGTTGATTGACGGAATATCGCGCATCCGGGCATAAGTTTTGGCAACGGCAATAGACCGGGCCGAACGCTCATTGACCACGACCACCACCTCGTGCGGACCAAGGGAAAATCCGGACAAAGGCAACCCGATGCACAGGCCCAGCCACAACCATGATGCGATCCTCCGCCACGCCCGCATGAAAGCCCCCTGTTACCAGTTATTGCTCCGCCGCCACATCATAACCCCGCGCCTGGATGGCCCGCCGAACCGCGTAAATATCCGCACGCCCTTCGATCCACACCTGCCCATCCGTCAACGAAACGGTCACCCCTGTCACCCCCGGAACACTGCGCGCCGCCGCTTCCACCGTCTGGGCGCAATGCCTGCATGTCATCCCCCTGACCTGCAGGCGCGTGGCGGCCAACGGCATTTTCGCCGCCGCCCGGCGCCGGAATTGGATAAAACCGGGCAATAGCAGCACCACCAAGACAACCGCACTAACGGCGCCAACCACGTGTTTTCCGCCGGCATGCGCATGGCAGGCGGCCTGCACCTGGCCGCTGATCACCGGCGCAACCAGATTCACCGCCAACCCGGCAAGCAGCGCGGTGACCGATACGGTAAGCAGATAAACCCATGTGGCGCGGCGGCCTAAAATCCGCCACAACATGGCCACCGTGGCGCCATTGGTCGCAGGCCCCACAATCAGGAACACCAGAGCCGCGCCCGGCGACAGGCCTTTGAGGATGAGCGCGGCGGCAATCGGCACGGACGCCGAAGCGCAGACGTAAAGTGGAATGCCCACCGCCAGCATGACGAGCATGGATAGAAATTGCGATTTCATGGCGCCGGTGAAGAAATCATCCGGCACAAACGCGGCGATCACGCCGGCAATCAAAAGGCCCGCCAGCATGGAGCGCCCAATATCCGCCGGCAACGTGATCGCGCCATGCCGCCAGGCCTGCCGCCACCGGCTGCCTTGTGCCGGCAGCACGCAATTTGCAGCCCCTCCGGCCGCGTCCGCCAGCACGGTTTCTTTTCCGTTGCGATCCACAGCCTCAAACAGGCAGCCGCCCAACACCCCGGTGACCAACGCCAGCACCGGACGCAAGATGGCCATGACGGGACCCAACAGACCATAGGTCACCAAAACACTGTCCACCCCAGTCTGCGGCGTGGAAATCAGGAACGCCAGCGTCGCCCCCTTGCCCGCCCCCTGCCGCCGTAGCGACGCGGCCACCGGCAGCACGCCGCAGGAACAGAGAGGCAACGGCACCCCGAACAAAGCGGCCTTGACCACCGGTTTCCAGCCTTGTCCGCCGAAATGCCGCTCGATCAACGACACCGGCACAAAAGCGGCCAGCAATCCCGCCACAAAAAAACCGAACAAAAGATAAGGCGCCATGGCCTCCAACGTCTGCCACAACGCAACGCCAAGATGGATGATCCCATCCAACATAATGCCTCATTTCTCCGCCGCCGCTTCACGGATGGCGCTGATACGCCAGCCGTGACCGGTTTTCTGCCAATCCACCCGCAGGGAATAGGTCCGGTCAAAGCGTTCACCCATCCCATCCGCCTGCACGCGAGCCTCCGTGCGCATCTGCGCCGAACGCCGGTCCGGCGACAACGTGATGACCGGCGGGGTGATGGCCGCATCCAGCCGCTCCATCATGCTGCGGATCTGAAAAATAAATGCCGGCCGCTCATCAGGATTGGCGGGCAACTCCGGCCATTCAGGACGGGGATCCTGCTGGAATTGATCGTCAAATGCTCCGGCCAGCCGCTTCGCCTTGCCGGCCTGCACCAAAGGGCTCTCCGGCTTGATCTTGATCCAGTCCTCCATCCACGCCCTGGTCAGCCGCAGGATTTTTCGTTCCGGCCGGTTATATTCATGAAAGCCCACCAGCAACCCCGCCAGCACAGCCACGGCAAGAATCATCACCCAATTTATTTTTCCACCCATGACACGCTCCTGAAAAATCATCCGTCCGCGCAAAACTATTTTTTTATATTAAGAGCCTATCCGAAAACCCATTGGAATCATGATGGCATGAGTTTTCGTGCCGGGCAAGGCGGATGTTCAAACAAGAAGACGGAATACAGGAGACAGTATTCAGAAAAGATTTGCCCACAGATCACACAGATGGACACTGATGAAGAGTAAGAGCTTTAACTACGAAATGCGCCAAAAGTCGCGAAAACGGAAACGGCAACCACGGCTCAGTTGGAGACTTCGCCCTACCCGGGAAACACCAGATGGGTGGGGCGAGGCGTCCCTGCCGAGCCGTCTGTCCGCTGCGCTTCAGCCTCTGCGTCCCGCAGGGACGCAGAGGCCACGCATCCTATTTCTTCAGGAACAGCTCAATCACCGGCACCGTCGTGTTGGGCGGCGTCTGCGGCAGATTCATGATCACGGTATCCTTGGTGATCCCGGCGCCGCCGGTGGACTCCAGCTGCCACGGTTCCGGCCCCTGCAACGACACTTCGGAGCCGTCATGCAGCAGCTGCGCGTATTCGATCCTGTCCTTCATCCCGTCGATGAAGATGTTCTTGTACGGCCACGCAAACAGGTGCATATAGAGACGGTTGGTTTCCGGATTGTAGGTCAGCCGGCAATCCTTCGGACATTGGATGTCCGCAGGCGCACAGGTGCAACCGTAGATCGAGCGGCTGTGCTGCCTCATCCAGTCGCCAATGCCCTTCAACCGCTCCACGGCGCGGTAATCAAATTCACCGCGCGAGGTCGGCCCGACATTCAGGAGCAGGTTGCCGCCCTTGGAGACACAGTCAATCAGCGTCCGGATCAACTCGTCCACTGTACGCCAGGAAAGCTCATCGCGATAATAACCCCACGATCCCGAAAAGGTCTGGCAGGCCTCCCACGCGGCGGCTTTCTTGCCGTCCCGCATGGGCCATTCGCGGGGCTGGAACTGCTCCGGCGTCACGATATCACCTGAGTTCGGCAGGTCCAGGCGGTCATCAATCACGATGTCCGGCTGCAGCTTGCGGACCAGCTTGAGCAGGCGTTCCGACTGCCAGTCATCGCGGCCCTTGCCGTCTTCGCCCGCAAAGGAAAAATCGAACCACATCACGTCGATCTTGCCAAACCGGGTCAGCAGCTCCTCCACCTGCCGGTACATGTAATCCGCGTACTTGCGGACATCGCGGCCCTTCGCGGCCTCGCGGGCCTTCGGGTCGTTGCGCTGCGGATGATGCTTGTCAATCGGATACTCCGGGTGATGCCAGTCGAGCAGGGAGTAATAAAACCCGACCTTGATACCCTCGTTGCGGAAGGCTTCCACCATGGGCTTGAGCAAATCCTTGCCGCACGGCGTGTTGGGCGCCTTGTAATCGGTCTGCTCCGTATTCCACAGGCAGAACCCTTCATGGTGCTTGGTGGTGATCACGAAATACTTCATGCCGGCCTCTTTGGCCATCCGCGCCCATGCGCGGGGATCATACAGGTCAGGATTAAAATGATCGAAGTACTTCTGGTACTGTTCGTCGGTGATGCATTCCTTGTTTTTCACCCACTCATGCCGCGCCGCCAGCGCATAGAGCCCCCAGTGGATGAACATGCCGAACCGGTCCTGCACAAATCCGCGCGTGTCCCCCTTGCGTCCGGTCCATACGGCGGCCTCTGTTTTAACTGCTTTTTTCACCATGACTGAATCCTCCTGTTGATAGGTATAATCCGTTGCATCATTGCGGATTCCATTTTCACAGGCAAGCCTTGAATCACACCATTCCTCTGTTGCGATTGAAGGTAAGGCTCGAACTTGCTAATGCGGCAGGCATGGTAAAGATTTCCAAAGAGGGCTGATCCGCATCCCGAAACCGGGCCGGGGACAATGCAAAATACGCAAGCGTCCTCCCGGCGCGGCAGGGATCGGGAATAAAAAAAGGCGCATGCCGTGAAGCATGCGCCTTTTGATTCTGCCGGCTCTCTTACTTCCAGATATCCCGGATGAACGGGAACTGGGTCTTGTAAAGGACCATGGAGAGATACAGCCCGCAAGCGGGATATATCTTGTTCAGCTCACCCAAGTTCGTCATCGGATCGTACGGCGTATCCTCCGGAATCGTGTAGCCGACGCAGGAGGAGAGCAGGCTGAGCTTCTTGGACATCCACGCCTCGATGATGACCGGCAATTTGGCCACCTCCATCATCTTGAATACCCGCTCGTCGCGGCCCAGGATCGGCTGGGTGGTGATGAATTCCGCGCCCGCATCCAGCTTGCGGTGCATCTTCTCCATCTCGTGATCCTGCGGCTCATAGGGATTGAAGGCCACGCCCAGGTTGAACTTGCCGGGGTATTCCTTGCGGATGTACTTCAACAGCTCCACCGAGGTCACCGAGTTGCCCGTCTCGCCGATCGCCTCCGGCGCCAGTTTCGGCATCCGCTCATTGCCGTCACCAGTGAGGCAGAGCACCTGGGTGATGCCCAGCCCCGCCGCCGTGGTCAGGATGTCGTCGAGATTCTGCTTGGTGTGGAAGGTGTTGAGGTGGATGCTGACCTGGTCCGGCACCACGCGCAGGCCGAGCTCCGGAATGAGCTCCGTGGCCTGGAAGCTCAGGTTGCCCATGGGATTGTCCGTGATGCACGCCACATAGCCGGCATCCAGCACGGTGTTCCACTTCTCGGCAAACTTCGCCATATCCTCGTCCAGCTTTTCGGAATTCTGTTTCGGCGCCAGAATTTCGATGTGGTATACCTTGTTCTCTATATGATGCTTCATGTGTGTGATCCCGCCCGTTGATGATGGTTAAAAATTACTCGCCCAACCGGCCTTCGCGATGCGCCATGATGAACTCGCCGCCAAACGCGTCCTCGCCCGTCAGCAGGCCCCGGGCCAGCTGGAAAGCCTCCGACGCGGTGTCCAGACCATCCAGGATGCGGCTGTTGATCTGCATCGGATCCACAATGCCGCTGTCCGCGCCCGCTTCCAGCGCCAGCCAGGTGAAGACCTGATTGATCAGCTTGCGCGCCGGCATGCCGAACGACACATTGCTGAGCCCGCCGGTGATATGCACCGCCGGGTACTGCTTGCGGATGAGGGTCACGGCTTCCAGGAACGCCTTGCCGTTGGCCGAGTCCGTGCCCACCGGGAACACCAGCGGGTCCACATAGGTCATGGCAGGCGCAATGCCGGCCGCCTTGAGCATGGGCATGAGCCGCGAAATGTTCGCCAGCCGTTCGTCCTGCGTGGCCGGAAGGCCTTTTTCACCCGCCGCCGAGGCCACCACCGCCGCCTTGAATTCGGAAGCCACCTTGATGGAATCAACGCGTTCCAGCGAAACGGAGTTGACCATGGCGGCGCCGCGGGCACGGTCACAGGATTCCAGACCGGCGCGCAGGATGTCGGGGTTGGAGGAATCAATGCTGAGCGGCAGCTTGCTGCCCTTCTGCACCACATCCGCGACCCAGCGGACGGCCTTGAGCTTCTCGGGAACATCGGTGCTGAACTCATCCACGTTCACATCGAGGAACGCCGCACCATTGGTTTCCTGTTTTGCGGCAACGTTCTGCAGATATTCAACGCCGGCCTGCTTGTCGGCGGCGGCGCCATACATCCCCTGCCAGACGGCCACGGCGCAGTGCTTCACCTTGCCGGCCTCCCAGTTCGCGCCTTTGGTGAAGGCATCGGGGATATTGAGCAATTTGGGCTCTTTCTTCATGCCGGCATAGGCGATGGCAAACTTGCCGTTGCCCATATCTTTGACATTTGCGCCGCCCACCTTGAAAATGCGGGTGCAATGGATGTTTTCACCGATAATAACGAATAATTTACTCATCTGCGCTCTCCTCCCGGCGTTCAGCCTGTCGTACATAAAGGCGACAAAAATACCCCACGCCCCCTCAAAATGCACGCATGATTTTTAACATTTTTTCCAGCAATGCAAGGAAAAGGGATGGAGGCGGGGAGCAGAAACAGGGTTCGGAGTCCGGGGTTCAGGAAGGACGGAAGAACCGCCCACAGATCACACAGATACGCACAGATAGAAAATAGAAAACCAGAGCAACTACGAAACACGCAAAACACGCGAAGTTTTCACTAAACGCCATTTCGTATATTTCGAACATTTCGCAGTTGACGTCCGACGCTACCCCAGGAGAATCAGAGGAGTTGACGAAGCGGGAAGATTGCGTCAAAGTATGAAGAATGAACAACCGGGAACAACAGATGCAATGGGCAAAGACCGAGGTGGCGGACGTGCTGGATCAACTGCCCGCGCCGCTGCGCGAAAAAACGGAACAAATCCCGGTCATCTTTGAAACCCGCCCCTCCCGCGCGCTGGTCCGCAGCGGCATCACCGAAGACACGATGGGGCTTTTCGAAGGCGAATCCACGGCGGATGCCGCAGGCGACACCCCGGTCTGGCCCACGCGCATCCTGCTCTTCCTGGAGAACATTGCGGAGGAGGCAGGCCCTTCAGAAAGCGCCTTCCGCCGCGAGGTGCGCACCACGCTGCTGCATGAGCTCGGGCACTACCTCGGACTGGACGAGGATGCACTCGACGAGCGCGGGTTGGCATAACGCGTTGACTCAAGTAGCAGGCGATCTTGGGCGCTGGGGCCCTATCAAAACCCCGCGTCGCTCGTAAGCTATGCGGGGCACAGCTAGAATGGCACGCATTCGGCCGTCAAAAGGGCTGGACGATTTCATCCCGTCTGGTTCGTTGCGTACAGGCGACGCGGATACTTATCCAGCGCCGCCTGAGACGCCTGCCAGCCGGGACAAACTTATCCAGCCGTTTTGCCGGCAGAACACCGAATGCGTGCCATGGTTCGCCTCATTTTGTGCAACACAAAATGATTTTTCGGGACAATGGGCAGCAAGCGAAACTGGTTTGTAAAGGTCACAACGCTTCCTCATTCAGAATGCTGAATCCTGCATTCTGACTCCTGTCCTCATATCCAGCCCCACCCACGACGCCTCGCCGGCCCTCGAAACTTACCGCACCTTTTTCACCACACTTCGACCTGGCTCAGTGCAGGCCGACACGAAATGCAACCTGCGGTTCGCCTCCATGACGCGGCGTCATGGATTTTTCGGGGTTTGTGCCTCCAGCGCATCCTATTCAACGAGGATGTGTATGCCTTCCTTATCCTGAGTCCTGCTTGCCACGCCTTTTTTATAGACATTGCGCGGGGATTTTCCTATGGATAACCAACTATGAAACCCGACACGCCACATCGCCAGGCCATGATGCTGATCGCCACCTACGACTTGCCCGACGCCTGCGCCAGCGACCGCGACATCGTGCGCATGGCGCACAAATGGATGCGCATCCTGCGCTCACCGGTCACCACACAGGGGGTGGTGGACAAGCTGGTGGATGAGCTGACCGCGCCCGGCACGCCAACCGACGGCGGCGGATGGGAACGGCTCCGGCAGGGCGTCATCACCTGGGCACTGCAGACCGGCTGGCTTGAAACCGAGGATCTTGATCCCGCCACCGGACGACGCCGGCCACGCAAAATGATACGCAAAAAGTGAAAAAGCCACACACACGGACCTGACGTATTTCCATGACCGCTGGCGTTCCGTCGCCGGCGGTATCACACCGATGGTGGCCTTCCATACCATCAGCCGCATTTCGACCGGCGCACCGGGCTGGTTCAGCGCCGTGCTGATCGTTGCCGCGTCCGCCATCCCCGCACGCGAGATCTACGCCAACCGCGACCACGCCGCCAAGGCGGCGTGACGGATTGTCTGTTCCAGAATCTATCCGCGCGTCACTTTCCCTTATGATCGCGCAGCCAGACGTTGACGGGCTGGCCTTCCACAAACAGGTTCTCAATGACGGCAACCGTGCCGCGGACACGGACGGTAACGTGGCAGGTCTGGTTGGTGCGGCGGCTGTGATCCCTATAGGCCGTCTCGGCTGCAGGCGCCTTGCCTTCCGTCATATAGTAGCGGTCGAGCCCCGGCCAGTTGATGTGCACCTCCCCTTTCTCAGCGTGACCCCACCACCTTACCAAAACGGCAGGTTCGTTTACCGGCCTGACACGGTCGAGGCTCTTCACGATGGCAAAACCATCCGTGCCGGTGCCGAGCACGGCGAAGGCTTTCTGGTCATAGCTCCATTGCATGGCGTCCGGCACCTTGGCAGTATCCGGCTCCAGACTCAGCCATACATAACGGCCGCGAAAGGCATCGACGGGATCCACGGGCCGGGTCTTGAACTTGAAAACCTGCCCTTCGCGCAGGGTCCATTCACGCTCAATGATCATCCAGGCAGGCACCGCCAGCTGTGCGGCGGCGACTATAACGAACCCAAGCAGAATCAGATTACGCTTGTTCATGGTTCACTCCTTTCCGGCGCAGCATGACAAGATTCGCGACAAGGAACGCGATGCCGATCGCGATGAAAATCAGCCCGCGCAACAGGAAGTCCAGGTCGCTATCAAAGAACCGCGCGATGATCAGGGCGGTGACCACCAGCAGGCCAACGTTCATCTGGCCCTGCTTATCCTTCTTGAGACCGGCGACCAGCAGCCAGAGACCGGCAACCAGCAGGTAGAGATCAAAAAGACCGGCCGCGGGCGCGTAGGTTCCGGAGAGGCTGGAGATACAATAGCCGACAATAGCCAAGATCGGCGCAAGCCCGAAAAGCAAGCCAAGCGGCGTCTTGCGGCTAACGGTCTTGACAAGCAAGATGACTACGGCAAGCGGAATCACGCCGCCGAGCACGGCATCGGGGATTGCCCGCCACGCAGCGTCATGGATACGTTCATAACACCAGTAGCTCGATCCGATCTCATGCCACGGCCACTCGAAGGTGAGCAGGAATGACAGCACCAGCAGGCCGGCAGCTCCGAAGTGATGGAGCGGGTGCGACCAGAACCCATCGGCCTCGCGAAACCAGAATTCGCCGGCAAGAAACATCAGCGCGAAGAGACCCGTGTACAGCATGATCCAGAGGCCGGGCAGCACGCGCTCAATGGTCACCCCGACGACAACCGTGAGACTGACGCAAAAGGCCCAGATCAGCAGCGTCGGCCGCACCTGGTAGCGCCCGGCACGCAGCCACGCAACAAGCCGCGGCATGAGCAACACGGCCAGCAACCAGTAACCGGCGGCAAAACCGTCATCAAAACGATGGTAGAACGACCACTCGGTGATGCCCCAAAGGTAGAGCAATGCGGGCACGACCGCATCGAGAAGATAGACAAGCGGCAAACCAAGCAGCGACCACGTCAGCACAAAGCGCGGCAGGTCGCCGGATATGTTGTACGTCTGCGCGACAAGCGAGATGTTCGCGCCGATCATCAGGAAAAGCAGCGCACCAACCCCTTCCCGCCACGCCAGGCTTTGCGGGCGTTTGAAGAGCGCCCATGCTGCAAGCCCCTGCGCCAGCACCAGCGGCAGGAAAGAAAGCCCAGCCCGCACCGGCCGCGAAAGATCTTCCCAGTTGTGCGCCAGCACAAGAATGATACCGGCGCCGATCAACAATGCACCAAGGACGCCAAAAATGACCACCGCCAACCGCGCGGGCCGCACTGGTTCGACCGGACCATAATAGGCGCGCAGCCGCTCACCGGCATCGGGTGTCAAAACACCCTGTGCCAGCAATTGCGGCAGCTCACTATAAAGCCACTGGATTGCCTTTTTATTCATGACAGCCTCCAATCTTCAATTCTATTTTTCCAACGTGCCGACCAGGCGTCCGCAACCTCGAATGGAAATTACAAAGCATCCCGCTCAATTTCAATGATTTATCGCGTTGATCACAGCCTCGTTCCTCCACTTGAAAAATATTGAGGAGGCTCAAGCCACGGCCATTGCAGGAGGTTGTAAACCGCCGGTGACAGATCCAGCCGGTGGCGGCCCAGTGCGTTGGCATCGCTGCACGCCAGCAAGGTGGCCCGCTTCGGCAAGCCAGCCACGCACGAGTGCGAGCCGCGGATGCTTTCCACAAACACCTCACCCAGGCGGCTCACGCCCAGCGCGCCGGCACGCGAGAGCGGTTCGCCGGTGCCGACATACCACGCCGCGGCTTCGGCCGAAAACACGCTGAAGCAAACCTCCGCACGCTCCACCCGCACAACGCCCCGGCCGGAGTCCGGCGAAAATGCCGCCACGCCGGTCCACGCGACCGCCTTGCCGCCGCTCAGCTCCATCAGGTAACGGACCGCCTCCTCCGGTGACGCCGGCTTGCCACGCACATGGCCATTCACGCACAGGACCGTGTCCGCACCCAAAACCACATCTTCCGGCCGACACGATCCCACCACCGCAAGCGCCTTTGCCCGCGCGTTGACCGCCACCGTCTCCATCGCATCCGGCAAGTTTATTTCGTCAACTTGTGGCTCAATGACACGGAAAGCAATGTCGAGCTCCTCCAGGATTTCGCGACGCTGCGGCGAGACTGAGGCCAGCACAACGGAAAACTCGTTTTGTCCAACCGCGCGCATGCTCATTAGCGTCAAGCCTCCATATCAGGGTTCAGAAAATCCCGACACCATCCTGCCAGCATAGTGTTTGCACATCATCCGCTTGTCAACTCTTACCTGAACCCTAACCGTGCGCTCTTGACATCCGGCAGGTGTTGGCCCAGAATTCCGGTCGAAAACGGAATCCCGTCCCTCGCCGCGCGGCGAAGGGCTGGAGATGAAAATCAATCCGGATTTTCCGCAGTGCCGGCTGGCACGGCCAGAGAGGAACGGAGCTTCAATGAAATGCGACCGTATGCAAATCATAATGGGATTGACCACCGTGCTGCTGGCGTGCGGACAGTCCCGGGGATTCGGCTCCATCCAAATGGACGACATGAAAGGCTGGACGATTGTGGCGGGGCAAGATGCCAGCCCCAGCGAACAGTTCGCGGCACAGGAGTTCCAAGGGCTGTTCAAACAGGCGACAGGCGCCGAGCTGCCCATCACGTCCTCGGCGGCTCCAACTCGCAATATCTTTATTGGCGCCAGCGCGGCGCTCGCCGCCAGCACCGTCCCCATCGACACCGCAGAACCGGGCGATGAGGGACTGACCATCCGCGTGAAGAAGACCGACATCGCCATCGCAGGCGGCCGCCCACGCGGAACGCTCTACGGCGTATACGAGTTCTTCGAACGGTATGCGGGCATCCGGTTCCTGACCTGTGACCACACCTATGTGCCCGAGCGTGCCGGCAAGGCAAGAATCCCGTGCGGAACATACGCCTACACCCCGCCATTTTCATTCCGCGCGAGCTACTACAAGGAGAACTACGACCGGCCCGACTTCGCCGCGCGGCTGCGGCTCAACACGATCCCCGGGGATAAGAAACTCGGCGGAACGACACCACAGAGCCTGATCAGCCACACGCTTTACCGGTGGATCACGCCGGAAAAATACGGCAAGACCCACCCCGAGTATTTCGCGCTGGTCAACGGGAAACGCAGCATTGGCAGCGAGTCCCAAATCTGCTCCTCAAACCCGGATGTGGTCGACCTTGTCACGGACGCCGTACTCAAGGAGCTGGCGGCCCACCCCGCGACCCGCAACATCAGCGTGAGCCAGAACGACAACGATGCTTATTGCCGCTGCGCGGCATGCGAGGCCGTCAACACGCGCGAAGGCACGCCGATGGGCGCGCACCTGCAACTGGTCAACCAGGTTGCCGAACGCGTGGAGAAGCGGTTTCCGGAGGTGAAGATCGGTACGCTGGCCTATTGGTACACCCGCAAGCCTCCAAAGTTCATGAAGCCCCGCCACAACGTCCAGGTGCAATTGTGCAGCATCGAATGCTGCAACCTGCATGCGATCAACGACGACCGTTGCGCCAAGAACAGGGATTTCTGCGAAGACATGCGGGCATGGCGGAAGATCTGCAAAGAGCTCTGGATATGGAACTACGACACCGATTTTGCCTGCTACGACCTGCCGTTCCCGAACCTGCGCAGCATCGGCCCAAATGTGAAGTTTTTCCGCGATAGCCACGCCAAGGGCGTGTTCATGCAGGCGAACGGCAACGGCAACTGCGGCGAGATGTGCGACCTGCGTAACTACGTCATGGCGCACTGCCTCTGGCGGCCCGGCGCGGACAGCTGGCAGCTCGCCGAAGAGTTCTGCCGCCTGCATTACGGGAAGGCCGCACAGCCAATCCTCGATTATCTCGCCATGATCCACGAAAACGCCGAGGCCCGCAACCGGCATCCGCAATGCTACCCGGATGCGGACAACGTGGGCCTGACGCCGGCGATTGCCGAGAAGGCCGTGGCGCTCTTCGCCCAGGCGCTCACCGCCACCGACAATGACACGGTGCGCGCACGTGTCGAGAAGGCGTCCATCCCCGCGTACAAAGCCAAAGTGCTGCTGGCGCAAGGCGCATGGTCGCTTGGCGACGACGGGCGGTACCGGCTCACGCCCGATGAGGACTACCGCAAAGCGCTTGAGCGCTACGTGGCCCTCTGCGAGAAATACGGGATGACCATGGCATCGGAACACGAGCCCGCGGCGGGATACCTGACCGCACTCAAGGAGCGGCTCGACGGCTATCGGGCGGTGTGCCTTGAAAACGATGTCTGGAGGCTCATCCTGCTGCCGGGAGAAAATGGCAAGATGGTCGAGATGTTCCACAAACCGTCCGGCAGGCATCTCATTGACACGATGGCGAATCCCGGCATCCGCAAGACCGCACATGAGGAGATCGTCACCGACGACCCCAAGGGCCAGGAGCCGGAAGGATTCACCGTAGCGACGAACAACCGCACGTCCATCACGATGACCAGGACGCTCCCCGACGGCAGCACCCTCGAGCGGACCGTGGCGCTCAACCCCGGCGCGCCGGGCCGGATCGCGTTCACGTCCCTGCTGACACACCACGGCCCGGAAGCAAAAGCCTACCAGCTCAAATCGCGCCCCGAGTTCAGCACCGGCTCAACGACAACGGACCACCGCGTGGTGTCCGCATACTACCAGCACGGCGGCGTGTGGTCGGTGATCAACCGCGGCTGGAAGGACGACAGCGGCCCCGATGGCAACATCCTGCAAGCCACACCCGGCACGGCGCTCGCCTGCTACAACCACGAGGCGGGCTTTGGCGTCATGACCACCTATGACCCGGAACAGGCCATCCGCCCGCACCTGTTCTGGCATCCCGAGAAGGGACAGATCAACCTCGAACTGCTCACAACGGACACCCGGCTTGCCCCGGGCGGACAACTCCGATTCGACTACCAGTTTGAATTCCTCACCGAGGCGCCGAAATAACGGGAAACGCCCGCAGCAAGAAAGGCAGACCATGCATATCAACCCAAAAGATTTCCAGGTGCACGAAGGCAAAAAGGTCAACCTCCACAAATGGCCGACCGACGTGAAACCCGTGTACACCTCAAAGGAGCACTACCACAAACTGCTGGACACACACGTCAAAAAACTGAGCGCACTGCAGAACCTGCTCTATGCGTCGAACCAGCACGCCGTACTGCTGATTTTCCAGGCCATGGATGCCGCCGGCAAGGACGGGGCCATCAAGCATGTGATGTCCGGCGTCAACCCGCAGGGCTGCCAGGTGTTCAGCTTCAAGCAGCCCAGCAGCGAGGAGCTCAAGCATGATTTCCTGTGGCGCACCACCCGCTGCCTGCCGGAACGCGGCCGGATCGGCATCTTCAACCGTTCCTATTACGAGGAGGTGCTGATCGTCCGCGTGCATCCGGAACTCCTGCGCAAGCAGGGGCTTCCGGACGACCTGCCGGACACAAAAAACATCTGGGAGGAGCGGTTCCAGTCCATCACAGGACTGGAGACCCACCTGGCGCTGAATGGAACGCGGATCATCAAATTCTTCCTCCACATTTCAAAGGAAGAGCAGCGGAAACGTTTCCTCGCGCGCATCGACGATCCCGAAAAAAACTGGAAATTCAGCCAGCCCGATATCGAGGAACGCAAGCTCTGGAAGCACTACATGAAAGCCTATGAGGATTGCCTGGGCGCCACCAGCACCAAAGCCGCACCGTGGTATATTGTCCCCGCGGACGACAAGGCGAATGCGCGGCTGATCATTTCCCAGATCATCCTGGACACGATCGAAGGTTTCAACTTGCGCTATCCGGAAACGGACAAGGCGCGGCAGAAGGAGCTGCAGGCCCTGCGCGCCCTGCTTGATGCTTAGAAACCTATCTCAAAATTGGTTTTGGCCATGACACAGCGTATTCCGCCCTGTGCGCAAGGCATGAGCCATGGGCCAATACCCGCAGCGGACGGACGGCTCGGCACTTCGACGGAGCTCAGTACAGGCAGGGACACCTCGCCCTACCCCGGATAAGCAGGCATGTTGATTTCAAGCGGGGAAGGGCGAAGTCTCCGACTGAGCCGTTCTGCCCGCGCCGGGCAGCGTTGTCGGTTCGGGGGAAAGACCGCCTTGGGTATTCCCCCCGAACATCCGCCTTGCCCGGCACGAAAACTCATGCCATCATGGTTCAAACCAATTTTGAGATAGGTTCTAGAACACAATCTGTTATCCTGCACGCATGACTGGAAACCTCACCATACGGCCCTACCGCCCCGAAGACCGGGCGGTGCTGCGCCGGATCTGCTGCGACACCGCCGACCAGGGCGGCCCGGTGGAGAACTTCCTCAACGACTGCGAACTGGTGGCCGACTTCGTCACGCGCTACTACACCGACTTCGAGCCGGGCTCCTCCTGGGTGGCGGAAGTTGACGGCAAGGTGGTCGGCTACCTCACCGCGGCGCTCGACACGCACCGGCAGCAGCGGATCACGAACTGGCGCATCGTGCCGGTCGCAATCCTCAAGGCGATCTGGCGCGGCACATTGTTCCGCACGGAGACATGGCGGCTGTTCCACGCATTTTTAAAAAGCGCACGGGGGCTTTTAAACCGGCACATCGACCTCCAACGCCATCCGGCGCATTTCCACGTGGACATCCTCGACGGCTACCGCGGGCTGCACATCGGACAGAAACTGGTGGATGTGCTGCTGGATTTCCTGCGCCGCCACCAATGCCCGGGCGTGCATGCCTCGGTACGCGGCACCAACGCCCCGGCCTGCGCCTTTTTTGAACGGATGGGGTTTTCCCGGGGATCCACATTTTCCATTTACCTGCCAAAGAAAGGAGCCATCCAACATGTCACAAACATCATTTTCACACGGCCGACGTGACCGGTCGTGGAAACGGGTGTGCCTGATGCTCCTGCTGGCGGCCAGCCGGATGGCCGCCGCACAGGAATTGACATTCCGGCCGGACGACCGGATCCTCGTGCTTGCGCCGCATCCGGACGATGAGGTCATCGGCTGCGGCGGCGTCATCCAGAAAGCACTGGCGCAGAAGCTGCCTGTCCGCGTCGTTTTTTTCACCTACGGGGACAACAACGAGTGGTCGTTCGCCGTCTACCGCAAACATCCCGTCTTTGAACCGACCGCGGTCCGGGCCATGGGGCAGATCCGGCACGACGAGGCGGTGAGGGCCGACCAGATCCTCGGATTGAACTCAAACCAGCTGGTGTTCCTGGGCTATCCGGATTTCGGCACGCTGAAGATCTGGAACCAGCACTGGGGCAAAAGCCCGGCGCTTGAAAGCATGCTGACCCGCGTCAGCGAGGTCCACTACGCCAACGCATTCCGGCCCGGCGCACCCTATAAAGGGGAGGAAATCATCCGGGACCTGACCACCATCCTGCGCGATTTCCGGCCAACCAAGATTTTCCTCCCCCATTCCGGCGATTACAACCACGACCACCGCGCGCTGCACCTCTTCACCCGCGTCGCGCTCTGGAACATCGAAAAGGAAATGCAGCCGGCCGTTTTCCCCTATCTGGTGCATTTCCCGCAATGGCCGCAGCCACGGGGATATAAACCCGCGGGGCTGCTCACGCCCCCGCTCCTGTACAAAACCTCGGCCGCGTGGACATCATCCAGTTTGACGCCCGCGGAGACGGCCACCAAGCATGCCGCCATCCAGACCCATAAGACGCAATACAACTATGCCGCAAACTATCTGCTGTCGTTTGTCCGCGCCAACGAATTGTTCGGCGATTTTCCTGCGGTCACCCTGACCAACATGACGGCACTTGAAGACCTGGGAAACGTGACCACGGAGCAGCTGACCGATGAAGAACGCTCCAGGTTCGTCGGGGTGGAACAGCGCAGCGCCCGGATTGTTGGAACCAACCTTGTCCTGGAAATCGAGCTGTCCCGCCCGCTCGCCGAGACCGTCATCGCGTCGCTGTATGCCTTCGGGTACCGGCAGGACACCCCGTTTGAAAAGATGCCGAAGCTGCAGATCCGGGTCCACCTGCTCGACCACCATGTGCTGGACCAGAGGACGCCGCTTCCGGCGGACACCGTCAGCGTGGAACGCAACCGCAAGAAAATCATCGTCCGCATCCCACTGGAACTCCTGGGGCGGCCCGAGCGGATCCTGACCAGCGCGCAGACGTATCTCGGGGAGGTGCCGCTCGACTCGGTGGCGTGGCGGATACTGGAGCTGTAACAACCGTAAAGCAGGTTGCATTTCGGGTCCCGCCCTCCAGAGGCGGGACGGATGCAGCGATCTTGGGCGCTGGTGGCCCTATCAAAACCCCGCGTCGCTCGTAAGCTATGCGGGGCACAGCTAGAGCATATTAAATAATACTGTAGCCATATTGCCGTCCTTGTGATAGTCTGGCGGCATGAAAACATTATCGCTTGATCTGCGGGAACGGATTCTGGCGTCCTATGATGCCCGCGAAGGCAGCCGTGAAGACGTCGCGCAACGCTATCGCGTGTCGCTGGGCATGGTAAAGAAGTTGTTGCAGCAGCGCAAGAAAACCGGAAACATTCAGGCCCGGCATCACTTTTCGGGGCGCAAGCCCATGATTCTGGAGACCCATCGTCAGCAGATGAGGCAACTGCTCGTCAAGCAGCCCGACATGACGCTATATGAGTTGCGTGAGGCCTTGTCGCTGAAGTGTTCCCTGCCTGCCATTCACTATGTGTTGGCGGCGATGCGCCTGACATATAAAAAAAGACACTTCGGGCCAGCGAGCAAGACCGGGAAGATGTAGTGGCCGCACGAAATCTATGGCAGAGCCGGAGTACGGGGATCAACCCGCATGCATTGGTGTTTATAGATGAATCGGGTGCCAAGACGAACATGACGCGCCTGCGGGGCCGCACGCCCAGAGGCGCGCGAGTCTATGACAAAACCCCTTGCGGCCACTGGTGCACCACTACCATGATTTCCTCAATCCGGTTGGATGGAACTACGGCCTGCATGACATTGGACGGGGCGACCACCACGGAAGTGTTTCAGGCCTACGTGGCGTCTGTCTTGATTCCAACCCTGAAACCTGGCGATATCGTTGTGCTGGATAATTTGTCCCCGCACAAGAATTGCGAAACGATCCGCCTGATCGAGCAGGCGGGAGCCCGCGTGTGTTTTCTCCCGCCCTATTCACCTGATCTTAATCCGATTGAGAAGATGTGGAGCAAAGTAAAGGAATGGCTCCGCGCGGCCAAGGCACGCACACAAGAGGCCTTGTGGGATGCGATCGCGAATGCTTTGGCGGCGGTCACCGCCGCAGACGCCATGGGTTGGTTTGCCTCATGTGGCTACAATATTATTTAATATGCTCTAAATGTGTGCATCCACATTGTGCATCGAGTCTCGGCCTTGATGTTTCGGCGTGCATGAGAAGATTGCAAATATTTCTATTTGATAGCCATCCCTGGTGATGATTCAAGTATAATACCGTCAATGAATATTTGTGCTTCTTTTGTCAATTCTGGATCTAATTCGTCCTTGGTTCCTCGTTGCCCGCATAGAACATTTAGAACTGTTCGATCAAATGACGGATGAATACAGGTGTACCCGAATTCTTCATTGATAACCTTGCTGCTAGCCGGATTGTCAGTGTCTGTATATTTTATGTTGTATAAGAGACACCATTGTCCTTGTTTGCTGGACATCTTCTGATCATAACTCAGAACTTCACGGTTTTGATTTTTCCTGTACAGTTCATCCCGCCTTAGCATTTGAGCCATTTCCTCCGGAGAGTCAGGCTTCTTTTTGATATCAACTAGATTGATATGAACGGAAAACTGATGGGTGGTTGAGTTGTCAAGCAACATGTACCAGAAGACAGCATTATAACCATCCTGCTGTTTTTCATAAAGACACCACTTATAATTGTCAGGTCTTTTGATGGAGAAACCACAATGCTGTAATCTGGGCCCCATGTGTGCGTTATTGATATACCTATGGTATAGGCATCCCGTTGAGAATATCAATAGCGTAAAAGCGCATAATGTTCGGAATACTTTCATTCTGACTTCTGTTGGATAATGCAATTATTCAATTGCTGGCAGGTTGAAGCCGAAATATCTGGCTGCATTGTTGTAGCAGATGTCGCGTACCATGCTGCCGACCAGCGTGAAGTCATGGGGGATCATGCCTTTGTCCATATCCTGTCCCAGCAGGTTGCACAGGATGCGCCGGAAGTATTCATGGCGTGGATAGGAGAGGAATGAGCGGCTGTCGGTCAGCATGCCGACAAAGCGGCTGAGCAGGCCCAGCTGCGAGAGGTCCTCGATCTGGCGTTTCATGCCGTCCATCTGGTCAAGGAACCACCAGGCGCTGCCGTATTGGATTTTCCCGGGCGCCGTGCCGTCCTGGAAGTTGCCGGCCATGGTGGCGAGCACGGCATTGTCTTTGGGATTCAAGTTGTAGAGCACGGTTTTGGCCAGCTTGTTGTCATGGTCCAGCCGTCCGAGCAGTTTTGACAGCGGGCGTGCGACGGGTGCGTCGGCCATGGAATCAAAGCCCGCATCCGGGCCGAGCACGGGGAATAGCCGTGTGTTGTTGTTGCGTAGCGCCCCCAGATGCAGCTGCTGCGTCCAGCCTTTTTCTGCATTCATCAGGCAGAACTCATAGATCATCGCGGATTTGAATTTCAGGATTTCGTCCCCGCTGGGCGTGGCGCCGCCGCGCACCTTTCCGAAAATGGCGATGATGTCGCGTTCGGTGTAATCCTCGGCATGCACGGCTTCAAGCCCGTGGTCGGAGAGGCGGCAGCCGCATTTGTGGAAAAAGGCCTGCCGGCGGCGGAGCGCGTCGAGGAACTCGCCGAAGTTGCGGATCTCGCTATGGGTGCAGGCGGCCAGTTCATTTACCCAGGCATTGAAGGCTGCCGGATTCTCCACGGCCATGCCTTTGTCCGGCCGCCATGTGGGCAGGACCTGCACATCGAAGGAGGGGTCCGCGGCGATGGTGCGGTGTTCGGCCAGCGTATGCACGGGATCATCCGTGGTGCACACCAGTGCGACCCCGCTGCGCTTCATGAGCCCGCGGCTGGAAAAATCAGGCCGTGCCAGCTGCGCATTGCCCTGCTCCCAGATTTCACGGGCCGTCTCCGGGTTCAGGATTTTGAAGATGCCGAAATAGCGCGCCAGCTCCAGATGGGTCCAGTGGTAGAGGGGATTGCGGAGCAGGTTGGGGACGGTTTCCGCCCATTTCGCGAACTTCTCCCAGTCGCCGGCATCGCCGGTGCAGTAGCGCTCGGCCGCGCCGTTGGTGCGCATGGCGCGCCATTTGTAGTGGTCGCCGCGCAGCCAGATGTCGGTCATGTTCTGGTAGCGGTGGTTTTCGGCAATGTGCCCCGGCGGCAGATGGCAGTGGTAGTCGATGATGGGCAGTTTTTCCGCGAATTCATGGTAAAGCCGGCGTGCGGCCGCGGATTCCAGTAGGAAATCTTCATGGATGAACGTGTTGCCGGCCATGTCGCTTGCTCCCGTTAATGGTTCATACGGTGTCGTTTCCGGGCCGCTCCGGATTGTCCGCAGGGTCCGCTCCCGGCGGTTTTCCGGTTCCGGCCTTGTCACCTGTTGCTTAAATTAGCGTCTTCGGCTTTTGATTGACAATAAAAAGTTCAATTGATAAGGTATAAATACAGGCCTGCATACCATGCAGGCAATGCGCCTTAATACCGACGAGGGTGGAGGGAGGGGCTTGTGGACACGGATCTGTTCAGCACGCAGGTGCAGGTTGAGCGCAAACTGTTCTCTTTTGAACTCAAGGAAAATCCCCGCGGCCGTTTCCTCCGGGTGACGGAGGATGTGGGAGGCCGTCGCGACACCATCATCATTCCGGCCACCGGGCTTGACCAGGTCCGCGAGGTGCTTGACCGTGTGATTGCCGCCAGCGCCCAGAAGGGTGCGCCGCTCCTGTGATCTATTTGAACCGTATAATCCCGGTGGGTGTCGGCTTGTGTCTATGGCTGGTCATGCTCGTTTCCGCGCCCGCGCAGCTGGTGCCTGCCGTGAGTTCGGCCACCAACTCCAATCCGGCGGTGGATGTGGTCCCCTTGAAAGACTGGCCGGATGGCGACGCGTTGCTGCAGGCGGTGCGCAGCCAGCTGCCATCCGAGCCGTTGCGGATTGATGGTGACATCATTGTGCGGCGCCGGCGCGGGGTGGTGGAGCGTCAGTTCCATTTTGAGATGCAGTTGGCCTGGGGCCGGGACCCGGCCACCGCCACCTATACCCTGCGTGACGGGTTGGGCGGTGACTTGGAGCAGCTGATGATCTCGCGCGCCACGCAGTCGGATTCCGTTTCCTACGCCTATGCGAAGGGCTACCCGTTGCGGCCTGCGCCGATGGCCGGCCTGTTTGCGCCGCTCCAGCAGAGCGATCTGAGCTGGAGCGACCTTTCCCTGAGCTTCCTGTGGTGGCGCGGCGGCCGGGTGACGGGCGTTGAGGAGGTTCTGGGCTACTCGTGCTATGTGATGGAGGTGCCGGCCCCCGCGGACCTTCCGGCGTCCGCCGGTGCGTCCTATGCCGGGGTGCGGCTCTGGATTGACCGCAAGATGTGCATGATGCTGCAGGCGGAGGGGCTGGATAAAAACGGTGCGCCGGTGCGCAAGCTGTGGATCAGGAGTTTGAAAAAAATCAACGGCCGCTGGATGATCAGGGACCTGGAGGTTGAGGAGACCGGATCATCGCACCGGACCAAGGTGGTGATCCAGGAGGTGAACGGGACTCCATGATGCCTTCGGTGTTGCTGATACAATGTGCCGTGCTGGTGCTTCTGTTCGCATGTTCGGCGTTTTTTTCGAACTGCGAGACGGTCTATTTCTCGTTGACCCCCTTGCAGATCCACCGCATCCGCAACCGCAATCCGCGCGCGGCGGAGCGCATCCAGCGTTTGCTGCTGGGCCCGACGAAGATCCTGTCCACCATCCTGATCGGCAACACGCTGGTCAATGTGGTGGCTTCGGCGCTTGGCTATGTGCTTGCGGAGCGCTTTTTCCCGAACCATGGCGAGATGGTCGCCATTCCCGCCATGACCCTGCTGCTGCTGCTTTTCGGCGAGCTGACGCCCAAGCGGGCGGCGGTTGCGCATGCCGAGAAAATGGCGGAGATTTATTCGGCGTTCCTGCCGCAGCTGATCACGGTGTTCACGCCGCTGCGGGCGGGGGTTGAGTGGGTGGTGGGTCTCTTCCGCAAGGATCTGCATGCGCCCGACCGCACGATGTCGGATGAGGATCTGATGTCCGTGATCGATGCGGGCGAACGGCAGGGGATACTCAATGCCGAGGAGCGCGCCATGGTGGATGGCATCATCAGCCTGGATGACCGGCGGGTCACGGAAGTCATGACGCCGCGTGTGGACCTCGTGGGCATTGACCTCGACGACCCGCCGGACAAGTGGGTGCGGACGGCCATACAGTCGCAGTTCCGCTATCTGGTCCTGTACCGCCGGTCCAAGGACCATATTGAAGGATTCATTGATGCCCCGAAATTCCTGCTCACGCCGGATCTCAGCCTTGAGTCGGCCCGGGTCGACGCCTTTTTTGTGCCGGAGACCATTTCGCTGGCGGAGTTGCTCAATCTCTTCCGGCGCGAACAGCGCCGCGCCGCGATCGTGTCGGATGAATATGGCGGCACCGCCGGGCTGGTGACCATAGGCGACATCCTTGAGGAAATCGTGGGCGATATCCAGAGCGGGATCGGCGTGGAGAAGCTGACCATCCAGAAGATGAGCGAACAGCGCTGGATTGTCGACGGGAGCCAGAGCCTTGAGGAGATCAACAGCGAGCTGGGCACGCGGCTGGAGGCGCAGGACGTGCACCGCATTGCCGGGTGGATGTCCGCACATCTGGGGCACATCCCCCGCACGGGCGAAGTGGTGGAAATGCAGGGGTGCCGCGTGACCGTGCATCGCACGCGCCGCAACCGGGTGGTCACGGTGATCCTTGAAAAACTGCCGGAGTTGGAGGTCGGCATGGAATCGGCCGATGAAACGGATATCGAAGGGGAAGGGGGCGACTTGTGAGCCCTTCGTTGTTTGATCGTCTGTTGCTGCTGGCGGGGTTCATGGTTCTGGCCGCTTTTTATTCCGGTGTTGAGACCGGCCTGATCTCCATTCCGCGCATCCGCCTGTATAAGCTGGCCAAATCCGGCAATGCCGCGGCCAGGATTCTCAAGAAATTTCTCGATTCCCCTGATCTCATGTTCGGCACCACGCTGACCGGCACCAACCTGAGCTTGGTCATCACTTCGGTGATTGCGGCGGATATGGCGCGGATCTATCTGGGAAAAGGCGGCGAGGCGGTTTCCTCCGTGGTGGTGACCATCCTGCTGTTGGTTTTTTCCGAGTATCTGCCCAAGGCGTGGTTCCATTCCCTGCCATTGGAACGCTGCATGCGTTTTTCGCGGGCGCTCCAGCTTTCCGGCATGGTTTTTCAGCCGGTTGCCAGGGCCATTGTCGCCATGACGCGTGTGCTGGTGCCCGGGACAAGCCAGTCCATGGGACATGCGGACCAGTTTGCATCCAGGGAGGAGATCAGGATGATCTTCCGCCAGGGCGGCAAGGAGGGTGGTTTGGCCACGGCCAAGCAGCAGATGATCCATGGCGTGTTTGAACTCTCGTCGCAGTCTGCCCGTGACATTATGATCCCGCGCGGGCAGATGATCTGCGTGGATGCCGAAACGGGGATGGATGCGTTTTATGAAATGGTTCGTAGCAGCCGCTTCACCCGCTATCCTGTCTATGACCGTGCGCAGGAGAAGTTCATCGGCATTGTGAATGTTTTCCAGGTGGTTTCCGAGAATCCCCAGCGGCGCAGCGCCGCCACGGTGGCCGCGTTCGCGCGGCCTTTGCTGACGGTGGATGAGAACATGCCGGTGGATGCCGTGCTGCCGCGCATGCGCCGTCTGCGCCAGCCCATGTGCCTGGTCAGCGGTGCCGACAACCAGGTGGTGGGGATGCTGACCACCGAGGATATCCTGGTTGAAATTGTGGGCAAGCTCTGATGAATGCGGAGGGTTGCGATGCCCGGACGCCTGGAACTCAACCGTGATGCCTGCTGCCCCGCCTGCTCCCGTTTCATTGGCCCTGCGGACGTGTGCCCTTATTGCGACACGGATTCCGCCCGCCGACCGGTCTGGCGCCGTCTGCGTTGGATCGCCATCGGCATGGCGGTTGTTGGCCTCGTTGTGTTGATGATCGTGGCCACGCATCGCCGGCTCCCGTTGGTGGCTGCCAAAAACATGATTCCGACCATGAACTATGCCATGGTCCGAGTGCAGGGGGTGGTGGCCAGTGCGCCGGCCTCGCGCCGTGGCGGGTCAACGAGCTTCACGCTGCGGGATGACACCGGCCGGTGGACGGTGTATGTGGATCCGTGTGTCTGGCCGGCGGTCGGTGCGCCGGTCAAAGGGGACTGGGTTGAGATGTCCGGCGGGGTCAGGGTCGCCGGCGGGCACCGTCCGGCAATCTCGGCCTGTGCGCTTGCGGTCCGTCCCCGTGGAAAGGAGGAGTGAACATGCTCGAAGTGTGTTCGGCCGCCATTGCCGGGTGTTTGATCGGCATGCTGGTGGGCTGCCTCCCGGGCTTGCATGTGTATAACCTGCTGGCGTTCGGCGTGGTGGCGGTGCCGCAGTGTGGGGTCGTGGTGGCGGAGCCGGTGCTGATTGGTGCGGTGACCGGCATGCTGGTCGGGTTTGTGGTCGCGGGCGCGATTCCGTCCATCTTCCTGGCCGCGCCCGATGAGAGCGCGCTGTTCACCGTGCTGCCGGGTCAGGATTTTCTCATGCGTGGCAGGGGGCTGCAGGCCGTGTGGCTGGTCACATGGGGCGGCATCTGGGGCCTTGTCCTGCTGGCCGGCCTGGTGTGGCCGCTTGCCATGCGTGTGCTGCCTGCGCTTCTGCCGGTCGTGAGGCCGCATTTCCACTGGATGCTGTGGTGCACGATTGCCTTCATGCTGATGTCCGAATGGCCCAAGGGCGGACAGCACGGGCAGGCCGGCTGGCGGCGGTTTGCGGATGGCTGGAAGTCACCGGGCATGGGCCTGGTGACGTTTTTCCTCGCCGGGCTCCTGGGGATGATCCTGTTTTACCGTCCGCCGCTCAGGCTGGAGGCGTCTTTTCAAAATCTCATGCCGGCGTTTGTGGGCCTTTTCACCATTCCCGGCCTGCTGATGAATCTGTTCAGCCGCATGGAGATTCCCGCGCAGGTGTCGCGGATATCCTTTGCGGGGCAGGGGCGGCTGACCGCCCCGGGCGTGGTTGCGGGTTTGCTGGGCGGCCTTTTCGCCGTGCTGGTTCCGGGCGTCACCGGCGGCGTGGGCGGCATGCTGGCCGGGCATGCGGTGGCGCAGCGTGACAGCCGGGTGTTCCTGGTTTCGCAGGGGGTCTGCCGGGTGGTTTATTATATCGGCGGCTGGCTGGTCTTCTTTGTGCCGGGCGTGCGGCTGACACGGGGCGGCGCTGCGGGCATGATGGCGGGCTTCAAGTGGCAGGGTGACCTGCACAGTTATGTCTGGGTGCTGGCCGCCTTGCTGCTGGCCGGCGCGCTGGCGTGCCTGAGTGTGGTTCCGGCGGCGCGCGGCATGTTGCGGATCATCCGCTGGACGGGCTATCGCCGTATTTCGCTGGCGACATTGCTGGTGGCCATCGGGCTCGTCTGGGCCATGACCGGTGCGGTCGGCCTGCTGGTGCTGCTTACCGCCACGGGGATCGGGCTCATTCCGTTGCTCTGTGGTGCGCGGCGCATGAATGCGCTGGGTGTTATCCTCCTGCCGCTGGCGTTCAACTTGTCCGGTCTGGGCCCGGTGGTGGCGCGGTGGCTGGGATTGGTGGCTCCATGAAAGGTATTGTCCATTTTACCGTCGGCGTGATGGCGGCATCGTGTTTCCCGGAGGCTGTCCGCGCTGGCGCGGACGGCCATCCGCTCTACCTTCTTCTTGGCGGTGTGGCCGGGCTGCTGCCGGACACGCTGGACTTCAAGCTTCTGGGGTTCTTTTCCCGGCACGACATTGAGGTGGCGCCGGACCCCTTGCATCCCGATCCCGCCATGATTGCCGGGGCGCTCGTGCTGGCCGTGCATCGGGCCGCGGAATCCAAAAAACCCGTGCGGATCCGCTTGAACACCATCCGGCTGGCCGCCGACCGCTGGCAGTCCTATGAGGTGGTGTTCAATTCCGTCGGCAGGCAGGTGGAGGTCAACATGGGCCCGGTCGTCAACACCGGCGGCCAGCCTGTGGATGCCGGAGGCGATAAAGCGGAGGGGGCAGGCGCCCGGGCCTCCTTGCTGTGTCCCATACAGAATGAATATCAGGCGGCGACGCGGATCGACATCCTGGGCGGTCCGATGTTCGGCATGGTGCCGCAGCCCGATGGCAGTGTGCGCATCAGCTTTATCCCCTGGCACCGGCAGGGCACGCACGGCGTGCTCCTGGCGGTGGGTCTGGGGTTGGCAGGGTGGCTGGCATTTGACGCGTTGGCGGGCGTGGTGGTGTGTCTGGCCATGCTGGCGCATGCGCTGGTTGACCAGGTCGGGTTCATGGGCAGCAATTGGCTCTATCCGTTCACCCGCACGCGCCGTCCGGGATGGAAGATGGTTTCCTCGCAGCATTCCTTTGCCAACATGGCCATGGTCTGGTGCTGCCTGGCATTGATCCTGTGGAACCTGGGTAGCGGGTATGCACATGGACAGGGAAAGCATTTCCCCAACTTGCTGCAGTGGGTGGTGTTTGGATGTGTGCTGCCGCTCATCTTTCTGCGCTCTCTCTGGCCGCGGGAGGAGGAGTAGCGTCGGGTTGCCTGAAAGTGGGGAAATGTCGTTTTTGCAATTCCTCTATTTCCACTATTCCAATCCTCCAATATTCCAGTTAATGTGGAAAGATAGCGGGTGATGTCAGCAAACAAGGAGTCATTCCATGCAAATACAGAATGTGGTTTGGCGGGGGCGGAAAGGTTGGAAATTGGATACCGGCGTGCTGTCGCTCGTGATGCTGCAGGGCGGCGGGCATATCGCCAGCGTGACGCTCAATGAAGCCGGCGCTGTGAATCCCATGTGGCAGCCCGTCTGGAAGACCCGCGAGCCGTGGCTTTATCGTCCGGAGGATGCCAGACGTTATGGAATCCGTTTGCTGTCCGGGGCTGGCGGCCACCTTCTTTGTGTGGGCTGGTTTGGCGATCCTTCGGTGGCAGAGGCAAAACAGGGGCTGGGTCCGCATGGCGAGGCGCCTGTGGCGCGCTGGCGCAAGTTGAAGCAGCAGGTGTCTGCCCGGCGCATGAGCCTGACCTGCATCTGTGACATGCCGGTTTCCGGCATGAAGTTGGAACGCACCTTGAGCGCCCGGGCCAATGAGACGGTGGTGCATGTCCGTGAGCGCCTGGTCAACTTGAACCGCCGCGATGTGCCCTATGCCATGTGCGAGCACGTCACGTTTTCGCCGCCGTTCCTCGAGAAAGGCGTCACGTTTTTTGACATGTCCGCCACGCGCGGCCATACATTCCCCGGCGCATTCAGCCGGAAGCAGCGGCTCAAGGGCGATGCGACCTTCACCTGGCCTCAGGCGCCGGGCGCCAGCGGCGGCAAGGTGGATCTGCGGATGATCGGCCGGGAGTACCGGCACTCCTCGGACTTCTCGACGCAGCTGATGAATCCCGCATCCGACGATGCCTGGTTTGCGGCGGTGAACCCGCGGCTGGGCCTGATGATGGCATATGTGTGGAAGCGGCAGGATTTCCCCTGGCTGGGCAACTGGGAGGAAAACTATGCGCGGACGGAAAAGCCATGGGATGGCCGTTCGCTCACGCGCGGCATGGAATTCACCAATGCGCCGTTCCCGACCAGTCTCCGCAAAACCATGGAGCTGGGTCGACTGGATGGTTTGCCGACTTACCGCTGGCTGCCCGCGCGCGAAGCCGTGACCATGGAGTTTGATCTGTTCCTCAACCGTGTGGATGCGGGTGTGAAGTCGGTCGCCAATGTCCGGCGCGAGGACGGCCGCTTCAGTGTCAGTCTCCAAAGCTGATGTTCCTCGCCGGATTGCCAATGCCTGGTTCTACCGCATCCAGCGTGCCTATGGCATGCCTGGCTGAAGTGGAAGAAAATAGTCGTTTAGCCGTTCCGACTTGATTGCGGAACGGTAACCTTGATGTTTCGGCGCGTTAGCGACGATAACGTCCGAGGTGTGGTTCGGACCTCCCTCATTCATGCCAATTCAGGTTGTGCGACACTACATAGAAGGGCCACATAATAGGAAGTGTCACGATGTCCAAAGGCACGGTTACGACATAGGCCAATCTGGAGAAATCGCGTTTCAATGTGAGGGGCATTGGAGTGAAACTGTTCGCCAGCACATATGGATTGTCATCTGGGGACCAGTGTATGATCCATTGTTCCTTCTGTGTGACTTGTTCCATCGAGGGATTGTGTACTTCGATGTAACGGCTGTAGCCAATCTGAGATTCCACCCGTGCAATCATCTCCCGTGGCACCTGCTGACCAATGCGCATGGTCGAGCCCTTGCCTTTGAATGTTAGGTTCACGCCGATAAACGCGGGATACGATGTGCGGAAACGATCCTGCTCGCTTCCGTCGCATGTAATAGAATCAACTTCACCAATGGCTTTAAGGGCCATCATCGGATGAACGGGATCAACTTTATACCCGTAGTTCTTAATGCTCCGAATGCGAAGGTACGCTGGGGAGTTGGTGGGAACTGCGTCAGATGTGCGGGACACTATGACAGCCAGACCATTTGTAACCGGAACCAAGAACCTTAGATTGCTTTTTGCGACAAAGACACAATCCGGAAAAATGTATGAGTAACACGGTTTGCCATCTTGAAGAACAGCCCCCTCGAACGCGCCCTTTGCGTAGTTGTCGAATTGACTATAGTGCGTTCCTTGATAGTCGCCGTACGTCACCTTGTCAGTGTAGAGTGCTGTGGCACAACCTGAACTCAGGAGTGCAACGGTGGTCAGAAGGATGATGTGTGTTATCGGCTTCATTTCGTGTTCATGGTGCCCGAACATTGTATACGCCGACATCATAGTCATATCCATTTTTGGCGTCAACGTCCGGATTCCGCGCATCTCGTCGGACTTTTAACAATTCCGACCTTCCGCCTCATTCTGCCCGGATGAATCAAACGCTGAGCGCAGGTGATGGAGGGATGAGAACACTGTTATTGATCCTGCTTCATGCGTGATGTTTCCATCAACCTGCCTGAATGCTAGATCGTAAAATCCGGTTTGTCAATGTCCGCCGGGTTAGCGGGGCGGTGGTGCGGTATGCCGGTTCTTTCTTTTCTGCAGTATTAAACTGCTGAGTGTCCATACCCACACAAAGGCACAGAGACAAGTCACTGCAAAATATGTCCAGCCCACGATGGGCCGATTCTGCCAGAAGAAGGTCAGCGCACACTTTGCCGCAAATACGAGGATGGCCAACCCAAAGGCGATTGATCTTAACCCGTTTTCTCGGACACGTGATGCGAAGTGATTTCATGTTTATACGGCAAGGTTCTTCTCGTAGTCAAGCGGCGAACAGTAGCCGATGGCGCTGTGCAGCCTGAAGCGGTT
>Ga0118677_10000449_pt1 | contig 90296 bp, 30 predicted proteins | sample AliMusrvi5mmetaG_FD_86154 | JGI IMG/M metagenome (GOLD analysis project Ga0118677, IMG submission 86154) | reverse complement strand
GTAATACCTCCTGAACCAGCTGTTATACTTCCTGTTCCACTTTGAGTTAAATTAGCATTTGCTGCTATAATTACGTTACTATTAAATGATGCTATATTCGTTACGGAGAGTTGACCACCTACACCAAGATTATTCGTTGTACTTATAAAGTTTGTCGTTGTAATACTCCCTGAAGTTGTAATACCACCTGAACCAGCTGTTATACTTCCTGTTCCACTTTGAGTTAAATTAGCATTTGCTGCTATAACCACGTTACTGTTGAATGAGGCTGTATTCGTTACTGAGAGCTGACCACCTACACCAAGATTACTTGTTGTACTTATAAAGTTTGTCGTTGTAATACTTCCTGAAGTTGTAATACCACCTGAACCAGCTGTTATACTTCCTGTTCCACTTTGAGTTAAATTGGCATTTGCTGCTATAACCACGTTACTGTTGAATGAGGCTGTATTCGTTACTGAGAGCTGACCACCTACACCAAGATTATTCGTTGTACTTATAAAGTTTGTCGTTGTAATACTTCCCGAAGTTGTAATACCTCCTGAACCAGCTGTTATACTTCCTGTTCCACTTTGAGTTAAATTGGCATTTGCTGCTATAGTTACATCGCTATTAAATCCAGCAGTACCAGCTACGGAAAATTTACCTCCTAAACCCACAGGGGTAGCTGCGGATGTTGTACTTATTCCACCAGTTCCTGCTACACTTACTACACCAGTTCCTGAAACATTCAAATTACTGTTAGCACCAATTGTAATAGCACCTGACCCTAAAGGTCCTGTTGTTGTAATACCTCCTGAACCAGCTGTTATACTTCCTGTTCCACTTTGAGTTAAATTAGCATTTGCTGCTATAATTACGTTACTATTAAATGATGCTATATTCGTTACGGAGAGTTGACCACCTATACCCACGTTACTTAAGGTACTCATTTGTCCGCCGACTGTAAGAAATCCAGTTGTTGTACTAGCTAAGTAGGCTTGTCCTACTGACATTAATGTAGTGCTAAAAGAAGTCGTAATAAACTCATTTGCAGTAACTAAATTAGCAATGAAAGCCTGACCGACTGACATGTAGTTTGTACTTAGACCACTCGTTTCAGTTTGATTTAGTCCTGTTAGTGAACCAATAAAAGCTTGTCCAATTGATACTAAATTCACACTAAGATTAGGTAAAACAGCTAAATTCTGATTGGCGCTAATTCTTACTCCAGTTCCAGCATAAATATCACCAGATGTTGAAATAATTGAAGTTCCCTGTATATTAAGATATGTTCCTGTTTGTAGCGTAAGGTACGCACCATTATTAATTGTTTCACTTCCTGATACAGTAAGAGTTGTAATCGTTGCAGTATTAACTGAGTTTAAGTAAGTGGATGATAAAATACGCCAACCATATCCTGTAGTAGCTGTAGTACCACTACCAGTAGCCCCCCCAGGTATAGGACCTGATATTAAAGTAACTGCTCCAAAATTTACATTAACTATTAAAGGACCAAATGCGCCAGTAACTCTTGCAATACCTTCAATCAAATCCACCGCTTGGGTTGGATCACCTGAAACGGCATAAGGATTTACTGTAATATTATAAGTTGAAGCAGTTCCATATATATCTTTTATTGTTATAATACGACCCAAACGTGATGCAGCTGAAGGAAGTGTAAGAGTCTTGTACCCTGTAGTTGTAACTGATACAACGGTTGCTGTTGCTGAAATTGGTGTTGCCATTCTATTCTATAAATACGATTTATTTTATACGGATTGAACGATAACATTAAACGCGTCCGCGAAATTTCCTGTAAACGAAGAAGTTTTTATTTGCGTTGTGCTGATTTGATCCGATCGCATTTGCCCAGCAACATCAAGATTTTCTGTCGGAACAGCCTTTCCAACTCCTACAAATCCAGCCAAGTTCACAATAAATGTAATCTGTCCATTCAATTTGATGTAGAAATTATTACTGTCTGCGTACATGTATGGAGACAAAAATGAATTTCCCGTAAAAGTGTTACCCGTAAAGGATGAAGCGTTGGCTGTCACGGAGGACGTAGCTCCAAATTGTGCTTGACCTGTACTATAGAAAAGACTTGAAGGCTGTGATAGATTTGTGCTATTGAAGTACAGGGATTCAGAAGAAACAAATAACGGTTTCGGGCGATTTGGTGTAGCCCCATCACTGAAATATAGTGTTGAGATCGTAGGACTGGAAAAGGAAGAGAGATATCCAAGTGTCCCCAGACCTTTTGTTGTACTTGTTATATTAAGTGTAAGTCCAACTGTAGATACAAAATTTGCTGAACCAAGACCTGTTACTGTTGAGGCAAGCTCATTTGGATCAATGAAACTTGTAATATAATCGGCAAGACCCTGTGATGTAGAAAGTAGCCCAATTGTGCTGACAAAGCCATCTGTACCAAGTCCTGTTACTGTAGAGGCAAGTTCAACTGGATCAATAAAACTCTGTATGTATGTTGTAAGTCCCTGAACAGTTGATGTCAGTTGTGCAGTAGAAATATAACCCATTGAGCCAAGTCCAGTGAGAGATGAGAATAGGGCTGCTGATGAAATAAACGTGGATGGTACTGATGACAAGTAGCCCATTGAGCCAAGTCCTTGTAATGTTGAAAAGAGGGTTGCTGATGAAATAAAGGTTGATGGTACTGATGACAAGTAGCCCATTGAGCCAAGACCTGCTAACGTTGAAAAGAGAGTTGCCGATGAAATAAAGGTTGATGGAACACTTGACAAATAACCAAATGTACCGAGACCTTCTATTGTGCTTGTTACAGTTAGTGTAAGTCCAACAGATGAGATAAAATTTGCTGATCCAAGTCCTGTTACTGTTGAGGCAAGTTCAACTGGATCTATGAATGAATCTATATAATATGTCAATCCCTGAGTTGTTGATAATAGTTGTGTAGTTGATATATATCCTAATGTACCGAGACCACCAATTGTTGAGATTAATGTTTCATCTGATACAGAACCTGTTGGACCCACAGGTCCTGCAATAAGATATGAGACTGAATAGGGACTAGGACCTGGAACGAAAGAAGCAGAAGAATTCAGAGTACCATTGAATGTATAATATGGTGATCCAGAAGTTCCAGAGGTTAAAAGCACAGAAACGGTATTCGTTCCATCTGTTACTGTAAAAACAACCGACTGACCTAGTGAAATTAATCCGAGCAATGTATCTAACATTTGAGTTTGATTAGTTCCAAGTACGTCTAGCGTATTGATTAGAACTATCATATCAGGTAACGATGGGCTTGGTCCAACATATATATTTCCAGATTCTTCTGGTGATTCACTTGCGATCCATGTAGATATGTTTCCAATGCCTGCTGGTCCAGTAGCACCTGTCGGTCCAGTTTGCCCAGTAGCACCTGTCTCGCCAGTAGCACCTGTTTCGCCTGTCGCACCTGTCTCTCCTGTGGCTCCAGTTTCTCCTGTAGCACCTGTTGATCCACTAAAAGTTTCTATATAATTTATTAAACCTTGTGTTGTTGATAGTAATTGACTACTAGAAATATAATCAAGTGTACCTAATCCCTCTAATGAACTAATAAGTTGCGTAGATGATATATAAGGTGCATTTATAATCTGTGATCCATCTCCTTGTAAACTTGAAACAATTATCTGATTTCCATATACTACATCTGTATTTAATTGTATAGTACTCAACGCCGTTGCCTGTAATGGTCCAATGTCTACCCAACCGGTTCCTGTACCGATTTGAAGACTATCAATTTGAAGTGAAGATATGTATCCTGTTATTGCTGTTATATTATTCGCAGTAAGAGAAGATATTGAAGCACTTAGAATTTCAGTAAATTGACCCATGGATGAAAGTGTAGAAAAGAATGACAGAGAAGATATAAAACCTATTGTGGCAAGACCTTCGATTGTTGATATTAAAATATCATCTGATACAGAACCTGTGGCGCCAGTGGCGCCTGTTTCACCTGTCGGTCCAGTCTCTCCAGTGGCTCCTGTTTCTCCTGTGGCTCCTGTTTCTCCTGTACTTCCAGTTTCACCAGTAGCACCTGTCTCTCCAGTGGCTCCAGTTTCTCCTGTAGCACCTGTTTCGCCTGTCGGTCCAGTTTCTCCAGTGGCTCCTGTTTCACCTGTCGGTCCAGTTTCGCCTGTGGATCCTGTTTCGCCAGTAGCACCAGTTTCACCTGTAGCACCAGTCTCTCCAGTAGCACCAGTTTCACCAGTAGCACCTGTTTCACCTGTGGCTCCAGTCTCTCCAGTGGCACCTGTTTCGCCTGTCGGTCCAGTTTCTCCAGTGGCTCCTGTTTCACCTGTCGGTCCAGTTTCACCTGTGGCTCCAGTTTCACCTGTGGCTCCAGTTTCACCTGTGGCTCCAGTTTCACCTGTAGCACCTGTTTCACCTGTGGCGCCTGTTTCACCTGTAGGACCTGTTTCGCCTGTGGCGCCTGTTTCACCTGTGGCGCCTGTTTCACCTGTGGCGCCTGTTTCACCAGTTTCTCCTGTGGCTCCTGTTTCCCCAGTCGGTCCAACTGAACCTGTTTCACCTGTCGGTCCAGTTACCCCACTACCGCCACCACCAGTCGAATTAATTGTAATTGTATTGACTCCAACTGCATTATAATCAAATGTAACACCTGTTCCAGCAACAAGTGTTGTAGAATTATAAATACTTCCTAGTCCAGTAACTGTACTAATTAATTGAGAAGTAGAGAGATAACCAAGCGTTCCCAATCCCTGCGTTGTACTCGCCACATTAAGAGCAAGACCAATTGTTGAAATAAAACCTACTGAACCAAGACCTGTCACAGTTGAAGCAAGTTCTACTGGATCAATAAAACTTGTAATATAATCGGCAAGACCCTGTGATGTAGATAAAAGTCCTATAGTACTTACAAATCCTTCTGTTCCAAGACCTGTAACTGTTGACGCTAATTCAGCAGGATCGATAAATGACTGTATATATGTGGTTAAACCTTCTGTAGTTGATATTAACTGACTACTAGAAATATAACCTAAGGAACCAAGACCTTTTATTGAAGAGGTTATATTCAATGTTGAAATAATACTTGACATATTGGTTATAGCCGATGACAAATAACCAAGTGTACCAAGACCTTTCGTTGTACTTGTTAAATTTGCTATAGATACACTGCCCCCCTCACCCTGTTGTCCATTAATTGTAATTATGTTACCATTTGATGTTAATGTAATAAAATCACCTGCAACAAGTATCGTAGAATTGTATATCTGACCTAATCCTGCAACGGTGCTTTGCAAAGGTGCTACAGGTAAATTCGTAAGTTGTGATCCATCGCCAGCAAAATAAGAGGCATATACCGTTGAAAAAAAGTTTGCCTCCTTTCCAACATTTAATTTATCTGTAATATTTGTCGCTACAGCAAAATTAGCCGTTCCAGCCAAAACCTGGAAGGTACCATAAGGATTTAATGCATCAAACGCGATTGTGCGATAACCAAACTTTTCTGAAGGTATAACTGTTGCAAAGTTAGATGGATTTAGATTTAATACATTATATCCATCGCCTGAAAGTATAGCAGCTGAAATTGTGCCATATGCATTAAGATTACTTGTAGCTATATAGGATGTTGAGATAGATGAAATATTAAAAGTGTTCACTGTTAATGAACTTATCAATGCATATCCTGCTGTCAACCGCTGTGTAGAGATTTCAAAAGAAGATATAGAATTTGTGGTCAGGGCAACTGTACTGACATATTGAGCGGCAAGAGTGGCAGTTGGATCTGTTAAAATTAAAGAGCCAGTGGTTTGAAGAGAATTCAAAGGAATAAAATGATCGCGGAAAAAATTTCCAACACGTGTACTATCAACATTTGACAGAGGTATATTTGAAAGCAATGATCCATCGCCAACAAAAGCGTCAGCAATTACAGATCCATGCTGCTGTAGACTAGAAAGAGGAATGCTCTGAGGTGAAAACAAATAGGTAGGAAGTGTACTAAACAGTGAATAAGTCGGAACCGAAATACCATACAGAGGTCCCGATGAACTCTGTAGACTCGTAACGGGAATTGTATTTGAAGAGAAGAGATACGACGGTAATGTACTAAATAAGGAAGCCGTAGGCACTGATATGAGTCCCTTTGCATCTCCAATAAATGATCCAGCGCCCTGGAGACGAATGCCCGTGGATGAACTAATGTCAATCGCATACTGCGGGCTTGAAATACCTCCAATACCAACAGTCTTGTTCAGAAAATCAAATGTAAATGCAGCATTTCCTGGATAAATGTGATTTATGTTCGAAAGTTGACTTGTTGATACAATTGAACTGAGTCCAAAATAGAGTTTTGTTAGACTAAAATCGGGTAATATATCCATTCGTTCAAGTCGCGATGGTTTTACTGTGCCGAATGTAATACGGTCACTGCGTAAAAGTAATTGATTTGTTGAATATTTTTCTTGGTCCATAGCCCCCTATGGTAACACGTCATTTTAACTCCTCTTTTTTCTCCCAATTAAGAAGTAAAAAGATGGGCTTTATTGCGATTACATTCCCAGGGTGGAACGAGAATTACTTAACGAACATCTATGTTTCTCTCTTCAGTTTTGCACTGTCAAGGCAGTCAAGCGGCTGGGCATGTCGCATGATTATGCAGGCACATCGTAGTCGCGAAGAAAAACAGTCTGGGATCCAAGGAATGTTTTTACCAAGCAGTCTACAGGTATACGATTTTGTTCATGATCTTTCTGACAATATCTATGACAAGTGCTACGAATATGGAAAGTTAATGTATGGACCGCCCGAAAATATTATTGATGAAATCGGTGGTGTTATTCAGTGGCCTGTGGCTAAACCGCCAACGATCACTGTAGACCTGTCTGGCAACGCCGATCTATCAGGTAACAATCCTTAAGTCGGCGCAACACTGTAAAAAGGATGCGACGGTGGAAGAACATTCTGAATACCGAACTGCCATGCCAAAATGCCCTCTGCCTTCTGGCGATCTGCATTTGACAAATTGCTACTGTACTGAACAACTGAGTGAAGTGCGCCCTCCATGTGGTCAGATCCTTGATCTGACATGCCCGAGCACATAAGACCGGCAGCACCACCAATAAACATTTCACGTGCGTATTGATTAAAATACGTGAAATTTACATATTCACTCTGAACAAGACTGCCGTTCAAATACATCTGGCACGCATTGGCTGACTTACGAATATTCACTAAAATGGGTGCTCCTACAAGTGTAGAGAATGATTGATCCAGAGTCATACCGTTTCCATATTCAAAGCAGTTTGAAGATCCACTGGATGAACCACCATTTACAAAAAGTTTACCATCGTGAACAATCATTAAATTGGACATATAAATATAAGTTTGGTTATTTGCAGCAGCTCCTAATATACTGTTTGTTCCGACCTGTGTTAGCAATGCGTTACTAAACGGACCGTTGCTGTATGAAAATGATTGAACAATGTTACACGGTGAAATGCCAGCAGTTCCATAATATCCTTGTGCCATACAATAGAGTCGTCCTTTATACGCAACCATGCCGCCGCTTCCAACCGATGTTCCAGCGTTGTTGGTATATTGAGCACGAGCAAAGACTCTGAACGCATTGTCGTTCCAATTAAACATACGAATACCGTCATTCACTGGGAAAATCAAGTTTCCATAATACACTGTGGGATAGCGCGAGACATTTGTAAACGCATTCTGATTTACAGTCGTGCCATTAAAGCGTGTTGTGTAGTCACCATATGACCCAGCGTTTCCTGACATAATTAAATCACCACGCCAAGAAAACAAATTACAGCAACCATGAAACCAGTTTAATGAATCTTGATTGTTGTAGCGGAAACCACCGAGTGAGAATGTGGTTACAAGCTGAAGGGCACTACTCGTGGCACTTGATGAAATTTTGTAGAGTTGAGGAAAGTTAAAAGAAGAAATGGGATACGATGTGCCTTGATTTGAACTGAATTGCCCAAACCAGCCGCCATTGGTTGTATAGAGTTCTCTTCTATATACACCAAGACATTGTGCCTGCTGACCTCTCTGAACAGCGGGGTAGTTTACGGAGCCCTGTTGTGTTGAAATCGTTGAAACAGCCATATTACTTGTAACAAATCTGCCAAGAAGAGGATTATAATACTCAATAATTGAATCAGAGCATGTAAAAAGCTTATTATCAAAGACAGCAAGGGCTCTCGTTGTACTATTTGACATTGCGGGTGCCCAATAATCAAATGACCTTGATATGCGATTATACTTCTGTAAATAATTGGGACTCTGACTCACATAACTTCCAATATAGAGCTCACCTTTATAAATCGCCGTGCCCTGTGCATAGTTCGGAATCGGAACTGAACGAAAGAACTCGTTACCATCCGCGTAGATTTGCGTATTGAAACGACCGTCTGTCTCGCAGAGTGTTATATCAGGCGAATCAAAAATAGCTTGACGCGGTCCCCATAATGAATACGGTGTTACAACACAATACATATCAAGCGTTGAAATGGTAGAAACCTTTGTCTTTGAAATGAATTGAAAGGAAGACGTCTGATTGAAGAGAATTGCCACTGATGATGTGCCATTTGTGCTAATGCCCGGGCGATCATTGCTTCTAACAGGCACAAACTGATACGCATTTGGTGATTTATCATTCCACTGGAGTACATCAGTTCCAGCGGGCGAGATTGAAATAGTGCTTAAATCCGTAGCATCCAGCCACAGAGCTAATGAACTAATAGAAGACAACGACATCTAGTTAAGGGCGAGAATTCCGATAAGGGTGTGACGCAGGTAGAACAGCTTGAATACCATACGTCCACGCCAAAATTCCTTCCACTTTCTGACGATCCGTCGTTGAAAGAACTTGATTATATTGCGCAATTGTATGAATAGCTCCTTCCATGTGATCGGAGCCAGGATCTGACATTCCTCCACACATGGTTCCAGCAGCACCGCCGACCCACATTTCTCTTACAGGTTGCTCGTTAAAGGTAAAGGATGGTGTCAATTGATTTTCAACAAGTGTTCCATTCAGATACATCTGAGAGTAAGTGGGTGTTTTACGAATCTGTAATAAGATTGGTGCGCCCACAAGAGTTGAAAACGGCTGGTCCAGCGATGTGCCATTTCCCCATTCATAGATTACGTTTGATGACCAAGCATTAATAAACAGTTTACCATCATGAACAATCATCAAATTGTTCTGATTACATTGAACGGGGGTAGAACCAGCAGTTTTTACAGTCGCATTACTGTAGGTTCCACCTGTCGGTCCCGTGTAGATCTCAACGTAATTCGCCCCATACGTATTTGAACCACTGATTTGAGACGCTCGTTGTAACCAGAGACTTCCCTTATAAGTACACATGCCACCTCCAGCTGTTATAAATTCCTCGCGCGCAGCTGCATAAGGACCACTAGATACAAAGTTTGTTCGTCCAAAATTTTGAAGTTGTTGATTGTCATTGAATTTATAAAGACGCTGTGATTGCCCGTCAATCGGTAGAATCATAGACCCATAGTAAATGGCTGGGTACGATGAAGCAGCCGCAAGACTAAAATTATTAAAATAATTACTATTTGTGCCAATAAACTGAGTATTATATTGATTATTAAAACGAAACATGAAACCAGATGCTGCAAAATTGTAAATCTGACCTGTGATATACATATCACCCCTAAATGGCATTAAACCGCGATTTAATTGATTATAGAAGGTTCCTGAATTTATAGAATTATAGTAGCCATAGCGCAAATGTGTTACTAAACTTATTGTACTTGTTGAGTTTGACCATTTATAAAGTTGTGGGGTCCAATTACATTGTGAAACCGCACTATTTGTAAATACATAATAATTAAGCCACCCCGCATAGGTTGCTGCATACAACTCACGTTTATACACACACAATGGTCCACCGCCAGAAAATCCGCACTGAGAACCTTGATTATTAAAAAACCACTGGTTGTAGCCCCACTGACCGCTTGCATTAGTATTTAATAAAGAACCAAAGGTCGTTGACATAAATGTACTCGGCATGCTAAATTTTGTATCACCTGGATAATAAATTGAAAGTGTGCTAAACGTCGTGGCAAATAGTTTGTTATCATAGACAGCAAGTGCTTTTGTATTCATATCTCCTATAGGATTATTCCAGACTTCAAACTGATGCGCCCTGCGATTATAGATCTGTAGATAATTACAGAGATTAAGACCAGGCACAGTTGAGTTACATGCTAAAATAAGATCCTGTGACTGACCGACTAAAAGATTTCCCTTATAGATCGCCGTGCCTTGAAATGCGTTAGGCCAGTTAGTTTGTGTAGCATAACCAGGATAATATTGAGTAGGAGGGTACGTATTCGCGGCAGTAATACTACGAAAAAACTCATTTCCATCCGCATAGATCTGCGTATTGAAACGAGTGTCTGTTTCCGCAACCGTGATGTCGGCACTATCAAATATAGGTTGGCGCGGTCCCCATAATGAATAGGGCGTCAAGACTGCAAAAAAATCCAAAGTAGAATTCGCTGGGATTTTTTGTTTGGATAAAAGATGAAAGGAAGACGTTTGATTAAATAGAACGGCAACGGATGATGTTCCACTGGTACTAAGAATAGGACGAGAATCTAGGCGAACAGGTACGAACTGGTACGCATTACTTGATTTGTCATTCCACTGTAGAACATCGCTCTGACTAAATGTTGTAACAAATGTAGATAAATCCGTAGCATCTAGCCAGAGATTTAGTCCATTTATTGAGCTCAGGGATGAAATTGACGCCATAAGCTATCTCTACCTATGGACGAGAATTCCGATAAGGATGTGACGCAGGTAAAACATTCTGGATACCATATGTCCATGCTAAGATACCTTCCACCTTCTGCCTATCGGCTATGGAAAGAACTTTATTGTATTGTACAATCGCCTGGATCGCCCCTTGGAAATGGTCGGAACCACAATCGGACTGCCCAGAATTCATGAGCCCTGCGCCACCACCAATCCACATTTCTCTCGCTGGCTGATTTGAGTATGTAAAATTCGTTGTTTGTGTCTCAACTAGAGAACCGTTCAAATACATTTGACAGATCCCTGGTGATTTCCGAATTTGTAGAAGAATAGGGGCACTTGTGAGTGTAGAAAACGATTGATCCATTGATGTGCCATTTCCAAATTCGTATATGTAATTGTAACTATTTCCGCAAAAATATATTTTCCCGTCATGAACAATCATCAAGTTAGATGAGTTGGATCCGAACTGCGATTCAGCTGAAATAAATGGATTCACGATGGCATTTCCATATGTACCACCACGTTCTCCCTGAAAGATTTCAATTGTAGTGTTACTATTATTTGATGTTGCCCCAGTACGTTGAACCCATAAATTGCCCTTATACGTTACAGCATTTCCTGAAATGCCGTTGTTACCAGAATACATACCGTACGCAAGGCGTCCAAAATTTTGATTTGTCCCTGAATCATTGAACTTATACAGTCTCTGCGAATTAGTTGCTATTAGTAGTGAGCCCCAATACATCGTTGTATATCCATAAGCACCTCCTAGATTATGTGCATTATTGAAGAATGTTCCGTTATAACGAAACATTTGACCACCATATGTATTATTATATAAACTAATATAGAGTGTATCTTTGTACACGAGTAAATTACAACCATATGTGTTTACATCAACGTTCCAGTTCGCAATATTTATATTAGAATACATGCTGACAACAGTAGAAAAGGCATTGATGCCTGTAGAGAACTGAAAAAGAGCATTTTGATATCCAGCCGCATACACTGTTGCTGCGTTTTGATTATAATAATTTTCCCACGTGTTTTGTGGTATAGCGTATAGATTTCGCCTAAAGACAGTCATGGCACACGTATTTGGATTAATTGAGATCGTTGTACTCATAAATGTATTCGTTGACGGGTAATAATAATCCCATGTATTATTTCCAGCAACAAAGAGTTTTCCGTCATAGACCGCAAGCGCACGTGTATAGGGACTTCGTATCGCTTTAGGAAAGAGTTCAAAGTTATGGTTCTTTCGGTTGTATTGTATTAAGTAATTTGCGTTTGAATTTAGATTTGTGTTAAACGTTGTATTTGCATTATTACCAGCGTAAAGATTACCTTGATAAATTGCCGCTCCTGTTATAATTCCATACGTCGGCGCATAATATGAAAATCCGGGTGCAGTCAAACCACGAAAAAACTCATTTCCGTCCGCATAGATCTGCGTATTGAAACGAGTGTCTGTCTCTGAAACCGTGATATCAGCACTATCAAAAATAGGTGCACGCGGTCCCCACAGAGAATAGGGTATCAACACCGCGAAAAAATCCAAGGTTGAATTCACAGGAATTTGTGTTCTTGAGACAAGCTGAAAAGAAGACGCCAAGTCAAAGAGAACTGCCAAGGAAGATGTACCGTTCGTACTTACCTTCGGTGGATCTGTTGGTCTTACTGGTATAAATTGATAGGCATTAGGGGACTTATCTATCCACTGCCTTACATCTGCGCCACCAGGTGTAATCGTAAGCGTACTTAAATCCGTAGCATCCAGCCACAGATTTAAACCGTTTATAGAACTTAACGAGGAAATGGATGCCATATCCTATCTACCTAAGGTCTGGAAGTCGCATAGGGATGCGACGCAGGAAGAACATTCTGAATTCCATACGTCCATGCGAGGATACCTTCAACTTTCTGTCTGTCTGGCGTCGTTAAAAGCTGATTGTATTGCGCAATGGTATGGATAGCACCCTGTAAATGATCAGAGCCTACATCTGATGTTCCTGATGCCATTGTTCCCGCCGAGCCGCCAATAAACATTTCACGAGCCGGCTGATTGGAAAAGGTAAAATTTGTATATTCAGTCTGAACAAGAGTTCCATTCAAATACATCTGGCTCATGGTGGGTGTTTTACGAATCTGCATGAGTATAGGTGCACCAACCAAGCTAGAAACAGACTGATCTAATGAAGTGCCGTTTCCATATTCATAGATAATATTACATTGATTCGCTTGGAAAAAGAGTTTTCCATCATGAACAATCATTAAATTGCTCGTATTACAACCATTGGCTATATTAAAATTGGTTGTAATTTGAAGAGAATTTGCGTTAGAAAATGTTCCCCCCATGAGCCCTGGTATGGCTTCCATAGTATTACAATAATTTAAATTATAACATCCATTTCGCATTACAAAAAGTTGCCCTTTATACGCACAATATCCTCCTTGTGGTCCGGAATAATTATTAGTAACAGGAAATGTCATCCGAGCAAACCATTGACTCGCATTCTCATTCCAACGATACAGTTTTTGACTGTTATAAGGAAGCAGCATTGATCCATAATAAATTCCTGTATATCCAACAATACCACCAGCCAGATTTGCTTTATTAGAAAAAGTAATTGTATTTTCATTATACCGAAAAAGCTGCCCACCATAGTTCGCATTCGATATTGACATATACATGTCACCTTTGTACACAAATAAGTTTGAATTGTAGGTAGTTACATTCACGTTCCAGTTCGCAATATTTATGTTAGAAGACATACCCAGAATAGTAGAAAAGTTGAACGTCTGAGGTGTCCACTGAAGCAAGAAATTAGAATTTCCTTGCGGATACACTACTGCTGAATTTTGATAATAATAGTTTTCCCATGCATTTGTTGGAAGGCTATACAGTTTCCGATTATACACAACAAGCGGTCCCGCATAGTTTGAAGTTGTGGTTGTGCTAATAAATTTAGTTATTGTCGATGTCGGCGCGTACACTTCCCATGTATTTGCCGCAGACGCGAAGAGAGCTCCTCTGTACACAGCAAGGGAACGTATATAAGGATTAGAAAGGGGCGGCGGGAAATATTCAAACCCCCTTAGTATTCGATTGTACCGCTGAAGATAGTTTGGGCTCTGGTTAGCATTTGTACCAAGGTACAAGTTACCCTGATAAATTGTGGCACCGTTAGCCGTGTTCTGAAGAGAAACGCCCCGAAGAAGTTCATTGCCGTCTGAGTATACCTGGGTGTTAAAACGACCATCTGTTTCAGAGACAGTGATATCTGCACTATCAAAAAAAGGTTGAAAAGGTCCCCATAATGAATAAGGTGTTACAACTGCAAAGAAGTCAAGATTCGAATTCACGGGGATTTGTGTTTTTGAAATGAGTTGAAAGGATGAAACTTGATCAAAAAGAACGGCAACTGAAGAAATGCCGCTCGTACTGATCTTGGGGCGATCATTTGATCGCAAGGGAATAAACTGATAACGATTACTTGATTTGTCATTCCACTGTAAAAGATCAGTTACGTTTATAGGTGATGTAACAAATGTAGATAAATCCGTAGCATCTAGCCACAGATTTAATCCATTTATAGAACTCAATGATGATATGGACGCCATAAGTCCTCTCTACCTAAGGACTGGAATTCACATAGGGATGTGACGCGGGGAGCACATTCTGAATTCCAAAGGTCCATGCCAAAATACCCTCCACCTTCTGCCGATCAGTCGTATTCAAGTTACTACTGTACTGCGCAATAGAATGAATTGCCCCTTGAAAATGATCCGATCCGCTGTCTGAAAGACCTGACTGCATAAGACCCGCTGCACCACCAATCCACATTTCTCTGTTTGACTGATTTGAGTATGAAAAATTTACTGTTTGTGATTGTACAAGAATACCATTCAAATAAAGCTGAGTTGTATTCGGTGTTTTTCTAACATTTACAAGTATAGGAGCACCAACAAGTGTAGAGAATGACTGATCCATTGAAATTCCATTACCAAATTCAATAATATTAGCCGCATTGTTATAGCCATTCTGTAGAAAGAGTTTACCATCATGAACAATCATTAAATTACAATTCGTAGTTCCTGTTACATTTGTTGTTAGAAACGCAGAAGTCAAATTTGAATATCCAGCTGTTGAATTCGAGTACATCGAACCAGGATCACCCGCAAAGACTTGAATCCAGTTTGAACTCCCTGAAAAGACAGTATTGTTAGAACCTGAAAAGGCACCGTGGAGCTTTCCTTTATAGGTTGTCATACCACCACTTGGAATCCATGTCTGCCCGTTAGCAGCATAATAATTCCAACGACCCATCGTTTCATGTGCGCTCTCATTGTATTTGTAAATACGTGAATCTCCCGTATAAGGAACAATGAGCGAACCTAGATAAATAGATATATATCCGTATATGCTGCCGTTCAAACTGTTTGAAGAATACTGATTTTGATTTGTATATCGCGTAAGGGTGCGCCCATAATTATTGTTACAGCCACCGCCAATAAAAAGATCGCCGCGATATGAAATCGCATTCGATGTAAAGACAGTATAATCTGGTCCGTTTATAACAGAGGTGTTATAACTCGATTGTGTGTCAGCCACCCAAGTAAAATTATTTGTCAAGGGATTCAATACGTACATTTGCGGCTTATTCTGTGTCGCAAGCGTGGTTGTATTGTTATTAAGATAAAGAGCAGCCCACCCACTCGTTGTAAAAGTATAGAGCTGTCTTTTATGAACTGTGAGTGCACTCGCAAATGTTGAGATAAATGTTGTAGAGAGAAATGTAGTGTTGACTCCATCCCAGATTTCAACTGGGGCGGCTGCCTGTGAGCTGCCGCCGCCTGAGTTATAATTTATCATCTGACCGCCCGCCGCATACAATTTTCCATTAAAGACAGTAAGCGCATGTGTATAAAGATATTTCATTGGAACGGGTACATACTCAAAGGATCGTATAGTACGATTGTATTTCTGAAGATAATTTGAACCTGCAGGTGACGGACCTGTTCCAGCATATGTACCAATATATAAGTCACCTTTATAAATAACAGCAGCGTTGTTACAGTTTGGCGTAATAGCACCACGAAACCCAAACTCATTGCCGTCTGCATATACTTGTACGTTAAAACGATTGTCTGTTTCGGCTACTGTAATGTCCGCACTGTCAAAGAGGGGTGCCCGCGGACCCCATAGCGAATAAGGCGTAACAACCGCAAAGAAATCAAGCGTTGAAGTTGCGGGGATTTTTTGCCTCGATACAAGATGAAATGAAGAGACCTGGTCAAATAGAATTGCGTTTGTACTAATTTTAGGTCTATCATCGGGTCGTATGGGTAAAAAGTTATAGGCGTTTGACGACTTGTCATTCCATTGTAAAAGAGCGGGCGTAACGGTAGACAATTGTGTAAGATATGTTGGATCAAACACCAGTGTAGTTAAATCCGTAGAATCCAACCACAGATTTAAAGTTGATATTGAACTAAGTGATGCTATAGGCATGAGCCTTCTCTACCTAAGGACTGGAATTCGCATAAGGATGCGATGCGGGGAGCACGTTTTGAATTCCATACGTCCATGCGAGGATACCTTCTACCTTTTGTCTATCTCCTGTATTCAAGTTACTACTGTATTGCGCAATTGAATGAATCGCCCCTTGGAAATGATCTGATCCACTATCGGACTGCCCAGACGACATCATGCCCGCCGCACCACCAATCCACATTTCTCTCGCATTCTGATTACTATAAGTGAAATTGATAGTCTGTGATTCAACAAGGGTTCCGTTCAAATACATTTGACAGGCGTTAGGTGATTTACGAATCTGTAGCAATATGGGGGACGCGGTTAATGTGGAATATTGCTGATCAACAGACGTACCATTACCGTATTCAATGATAGAACCTGCTGTGTAATATCCATTCTGCATGAACAGTTTTCCGTCGTGAACAATCATTAAGTTACACTGGGGAATACCTGTTGAATTCGTTGTCACTTGGAAATTGGATGAATTGCTATAGGTCGCACCGTGTTCACCTACAAACACATTTACATAATTACAATTCCAACCAACGTTGTTATTTGATAAGGCAGTTACAAGGGTTCCGCTTCCATATCCACCGTTATTTACATTATAACCACCGTACATTGTATACAACAGACCTTTATAGGTACACATACCCCCACTCGGTTGCCAAGTTCGACCGAGATTATCGGTATTCACAGGTAAATTACTAAATCGTCCAAAGTTCTGCCACATATTATCATTCCATTTGAACATACGATATTCATTCGAATAGGGAACAATCATTGAGCCCCAATAGACACCGATATATCCAGTTACCGAACCGTTAAAATTGTTTGAATTATAAAATCCACTTAGTCCACTAAGACGCGTAAGTGCGCGTCCATAATTGTTATTACAGCCCATATTAATCCAAAGATCTCCACGATGAGAAACCATATTAGAAAGATATACACCATATTCACCTCCGTTTATAACGTTACAATTGTAGCTTGCTTGTAATTCTGTTACAATAGACAATGTACTTACGTTCGGTGTACTTAATACATACAGATACGGTTTCGTAGTTGTTGCAAGTGTTGCTGTATTGTTATTGAGATAATACGCTGCCCAACCATACCACATGGCAGCATACAATTGCCGTTTATGAACCGCCATCGGTCCACAGAAATTTAACATCGTATTTGTAGGTTTAAAATTCACGTCAGAACCGTTCCAGAACTCTAAAAATCCTGTACCAAAATTGCCACTGCCTCCATAATTTTGGGTTGTTGCTGGATTTGACCCACCTGCAGTGTAGAGTTTTCCATCGTAAACAGCCAAGGAATGCGTATAATTACAGGACATCGGTACATTCAAATATTCAAACGACCTCGTAGTGCGATTATATTTTTGTAAGTAGTTGGATGTAATACCAGCATTCGTTCCAATATACAAATTTCCTCTGTAAATTGCCGCGCCGTTATTAGAATTCTGTGTAATTGTACCACGGAAAAAGTCATTGCCGTCCGCATAGATTTGCGTATTAAAACGAGTATCTGTCTCACTGACAGTAATATCCGCGCTGTCAAAAATAGGTTGTCTCGGTCCCCACAAAGAATAAGGTGTCAATACGGCAAAAAAATCCAATGTGGAATTCACAGGAATCAGTGTCTTTGACAAAAGTTGAAAGGACGAGACCTGGTCAAAAAGAACAGCAATGGATGAAGTTCCATTTGTACTGACTTTAGGGCGATCATTTGAACGAACAGGAATAAACTGATATGCGTTCGACGACTTGTCGTTCCATTGTAAAAGATCTGTTGTGCTACTCGTATTAAGAGTCAATGCAGTAATTGTCATTGTACTTAAATCTGTGCCATCAAGCCAGAGATTTAAGTTTGCTATTGAACTGATGGATGAAATCCTGGACATCTCTGTTTAAGGACTGGAAAAAGCATACGGGTGCGACGCGGGTAAATTTCCTTGGAGCCCAAAACGCCACGCAAGTAATCCTTCTGCTGTTTGTCTGTTTGCTGTGTTCAGATTGCTCTGATACTGAGTGTAGGAGTAAATACACCCATGAAGATGATCTGAGCCAGGATCACTGAAAGCGGAATTAAGCATACCTGCCGCCCCGCCAATATACATGCGCCGTGGAACTTGTCTATCATATGTAAAATTCACGGGTCTTGAAACAGCAAGTGAACCGTTCACCCACAACTGTGTAAGCGTTGGGCTCTTTCTAAACATGAGAAGCATCTGTCCTGTAGATACGGGGCTGTCCAAAGTCGTGCCGTTACCATATGCGTACGTATATCCGTTGTTGTTCGCACTAAAAAAGAGTTTTCCATCGTGGACAATCATTCCATTTGAGGTGTTTACATTCAAGTTTGTATATCCCGTACCTGTTTGTGTAAATAAACTTCCTCCTGCCGCGAAGACATTGGACTCGCCTGATAAGAAATCAATCGTATTGGATGTACCAGACCCGAGTTTGAGAGGAACCAGATTTCCCTTATACGCTACCATTGCACAGCCATTGGGAACACCATAATTGAGGCGGCTCGTTGTAATAAAGGTAGAGGGTTGATCCACCCATTTCCATATACGAATATCGTTACGCCCGAATGTTAAATTACCATTAAACACGGTCGCAGCATAGATCGCTCCATTTGAAAGCGAGTTTGAATTGTACGTAAGTCCTTGGAGGCGTGTGATATTTCCACTGTTAATGTTGTCGGAATTGATAAACCATAGTGTCCCATTATAGGTAAGTGCATTACAGGTAGTCTGGTAGTATCCTGCATTCCCTGCGTTCAAATAGGCTTGCATAGAAGAAACCACCGCGAAATTGGAGTTATCCTGGTACTGATACAGTTGAGGATACGCCGTGGCATTACACGGGGTATACAGATAACCTGATGAAGTTACATACAACTTTCTATTATAGACAATGGGCGCATAGGTTGTGCTGGATAACCTGTTCGTGCTAAAGACGGCTCCATTCGAACCATTATAAAAGGTAACAAACGAATCACCTGCCATAGCCAATAGACCGTTGTACACAGATAAAGAACGCATTGTCGTCATTTGAGTTGAAGCGGGCAAAAATCGTTCAAATGTAATGTTAGTTGGATTGTATTTTTGTAGATAATTGGGGATTGTATTGACGTTACCTATGTCTGAATTTGTGTAAGTAGTTGTATACAGTTCGCCCCTATAAACAATTGACCCCATTGTATATCCATTTGCGTAGACTTGGTGAAAGTATTCGCGACCATCTGCATACACTTGCGTGTTAATTCGCCCATCCGTTTCAGATCCTGTAAAGTCTGCATTATCAAAGAACGGTTGTCTCGGACCGTTTAACAATGTGGGACATAAAACAACAAATGTATCACTTGTTGACGTAACAGGAATGGCTGTATCAGAAAAGAGCTGAAAAGAAGATGGAGAAAAGAGAACTGAATTCGTACTCCAGATAGGTGGAAAATCGCTGCGCAGCGGCTGAAACTGGTAAGCATTACTGGATTTGTCGGTCCAACGTGTAATTTGGTTTGATGTAGTATATGATATAAAATTCGTATCTAGGGCATCTAGCCATAGAGATAAAGTTGATATCCTGTTCATATCCTCTATCGCTTGGACCGAAAATTAACTTGTCGGCGCAGCGCTCAAATAGGGGTGCCCTGTAGGCAATACATCTTGAATGTTATATTTCCACGCCAAATAACCTTCTATTTTCTGCCGGTCACTTGTCTGTAGAGTGCTTGTAAAATTAATAACTTCATAGAGCGCTCCTTCCATATGATCGCGCCCAGCATCTGAATAATACGTATTAATGGTGCCTGCGAGACCACCAACATACATTTGTTGTGGCGTTTGGTTTTGATTCGAATAGGTAAAGTTCACCGATTTATTGGATAACTGTAGCCCATTCACCCAAAGACCTAAATTTGTTGCGTTTTTGCGAATCATTGCGATGCGCGGTCTACTGTAGGTATTGACACCTGTTGATGATGAAATAGAGGAAATATTCATATCCACTGTGGCACCTGCGCCCCAACGATAGATCGCTGCGTTATTTGTTCCGACGAACAAACTACCATCAAAGACAATGGCAGAATTTAAATAAGTAAACGTCTGTGTATTGACCTGAACAAATTCACTGGCACCACTTGTTCCTTGATTCTTTCCACTGAAAAATGAAACATAGACAGTATTCGCATCAACACCACGACTAGGCAGAGTCCAGATACGCCCCTTGTAATTCACTGGGCAGAGTGTCAATGCTGCCTGACTGACAATATTGGAATTGGACGCCATATAGAGACATCCAGTATCAAGGCGAAATTCAACTAATCGTGAGAGTACACACTGCCCATAGACAAGAGAATTAGAATAGACCATTGGATGAATGGATGCAGTATAATTCAACCCAAACGGAGACACCCAAGGATTTAAACCATTTCCCGTGTAGTACTGAATGAATGATGTATTTGTATTACTGCTCACACTGTAGAGTATGCCATTATACACAATTAAACGACCATTATTTTGATTTGTAGATCCCACATTTGACCATGTGCTCGTTGCTGCTGTAAAACTATAGACTGGATATGTACTTGTTATACTCTGTGTAAAAATCTGACCCGCAAAGACTACAGCCGACATATAGTTAGATGCAGGCGCCGATAAATTCGTAAATGCAAAAGCGGGGCTCATGCGATACACATAGCCGTTTGTAGGAAAATAGACGTTCGCGTCCATAACCGCCCCGCCGCGTGTGGATGTTCCTGCGGGAACTGTGCCTACAAGAGTAAATGCAGATGTACCCGAATTATATTGGTAAACAGTCCCGTTATTATCTGAATTTGCATAGAGAGAACCTTGGAAAATAAAAAAAGTTGCCAGTGTGGGTGTATACGTCAAGGTTGTAAAGGTTTGGTTACCGTCCGCGAAAATTTGAGTATGATACCGACGATCTGTCTCTAAAAACATAAGATCGGCATTCTGCGCAATACCTGTGAGCGGTCCTGAAAGTGATTTTTCATTGAGAACAACAAACATGTCACATTGTGCTGTTGCGGGAATATTTTGCTGACTTAAATAGTGAGACGTAGACGCTGTTAAGACAATACAGTTCGTAGATGCTTGAGAACGAACGTTTGAATTGACGGGTCCAAACGTGTAAGCGTTTGATGATTTATCCCTCCAACTCAATAGATCTCCTGGTAATGCTGAAAAGGTCATTGTTGACTGATCATTACCGTCCAACCAGAGTGACATATTTGCAATACCAAAAATGGTTGAGCCTCTTTGCGAGGCAACAAGAGAACCGTTATAGTTATTTGTAATGGACCAGTTTGTATTTCCAATGCCTGTAAATTCAATGCATTGAAAATCCTGTGTAAAGTTGATAAAGTTAGAATACGTTTCTATGCGGTCGGCACCCTGTGTAGAAATTCGGAGAGTACTTTGTGTGGCGTTACCATAATAATCCTTGATGGATATGGATCGTCCTTGCGCCGTAGAAGCAGCAGGTAAAATAATGACTTTGCTTTGCTGTCGTAAATCTGCGAGAAACAGCGATGTTGTTGTTGAAACGTAGGTTCCAGACATTCCTTCTTATTAAGAGTCTATGGATTTAATTACATAGGAGGAGCATATGTCTTATAAGGGTGACTTGCGTTCAAGTTTGCCTGTAGACCCCATTTCCATGCGATATACCCTTCAACCTTGGTATAGTAGGTAGCTGAGATATTTGAAGTAAAAAGATACAATTCTCCTATTTGAGCGTTACTAGGTTCGTTCGGTCTGTTAAAACCCATGCCCCTGAGACCCGATGTATTTGCACTAGGAGTTGCAACTACAGTTCCATTGTTTCTGAAGGTACAGTTTCCTGCGGAGTCAAATACGATTGTATTAATATCCCAGCTCGTATCTGCTGAAGGACCCGATGAATTTGTTACCCAGCCATTCATGTAAACTACATTCTTCTGACCATTCCAGTAGCCTAACAAATAGTTATCTCCTGTATCGCACTGAAGGAAACGAGAATTTCCTCCGCCTGTATGACGTGTCAATGATATGAGCGACCAGGCTACACTCGTGGTTCCAGTCGGCTGCATTAATGCAGTTTGCCCAGTTGTAAATGTCATTACATTTAGACTGTTTTGCTGAGCTGTAGTTAAAGTAGGACTACCCTGTATTGTGTAAGAACCAATACGCGCTGACATACTCGCAACAGTTGCCCCGTTTGTACCTGTAAGCTGAGACATATCAAACCAAACCAACAAATTCGGTAAGTTAGCTGCACTTGGTATATAGGATGATCCTGGAAGAACAGGCTGCGTGGTATACCAAGGATGACTGGGTGCCAAGAATGAATTAATACCCCATTTCCAGGCTAGATAGCCTTCTGCTAACTGTAGCCCAGTGCTTGTAGCAGCTGGACTATAGACAAGCATTTCCATGAGATATCCATTGTAGGCTGTTCCTGTGGCTGTATTTGAGCCGATTGTGGGCGCAGTGTAAGAAACCAAGTCTTGTGTTGTTGTTTGTATACTGCTGACAACACCACCATTCATGTACAAGTACTTCCTTTGTCTATCATACGTCATTGACCAGATACGCGGCGGCTCAATCTGTGTATTTGAGAAGGAACTCACTTGTACCGTTACGTCGTTATTATAGAAGGAAAAGCCGAAACTACTTGTATTGTAATAACCAACCTGTAAATTATTATTTGTCGTTCCGTTCGCACCACCCAAGATCATATTGCATGTATTTGTGCTTTGTCTGCGCTCCAAGAAAAGCATCGTGAAAGAAGAGGCTACAACAAGAGAACTGAGCTGACCGATATCCAAATAATTCACATTACAGAAGTTGGGTCCAAGTGCTGTTGTATAGTTGGGTTGATAGAGCGTCGTTGCCTGTGAAATAGATGCAATTTGACCCATTCTATCTGACCACCTGACTAGATTTGTACCTGTTTGGTTAGTTGTAATTGTAGATGTATAGGATGAGTCCAACCAGAGACAGAGAGTACTAATTGAACTCGCCTGTACAGTATATGTATTATTAGCTGTTAATTGATATAAGAATGCGGGGTGTGAAACAGGCAAGAACCGCTGTACTGCCCATTTTCTAGCAAGGTATCCTTCAACTGCTTGGACTTCACTGGGATACAAAAGAGGACGATTATACACAAGAAGTTCACCAAGTTGGAAATCAGAGGCTGTACCTGTATTGCAGTAATTAAAACCAATGCCCTCAAGACCAAGGAATGTAGACGGGTTAGTCATTATAACTGTACTGCCGTTCCACGCAACGGTGCTCAAATATCCATTACTTGTTCGTATAAAATCATACATATCCCAAATTGTATCTGAATTTGTCAAACTCTGAAACTGCCATTGCTCCAAATAGAAACGATTTTTGTAGCCACTCTCATATCCATATGCAACGTCGCCTGTAGTACCCTGGATCACACGTTTATTTGTTCCACCTATCTGTCGTGTAATACTAAACATTGAGAAAGACTCCCATATACGTGATGGCGTTAACCACATTTGCTGTGCTGCTGTAAAATTCAATACGCTGTTACCATTCTGATATGTTGTAAGCACTGTAGGATAATTTCCACCCGTGTTATTTGAGAAGAGACCACCTAAGTTGGTCATGTTCGCGACAGTTGATATACTAGCATTATTAGAGGCAGAAAGTTGACTTGCGTCTAACCAGACTTGAAGTGTGGAAATGCTTGATATTGTAGAAATTGGATTATAGGGCAGATTATTTGTATAGAAATTGTAGATCGTTGACATTCCATACTTATTTGTTAAGTATCGTTCAACTGATCTCTGTTCTGCTGGTATCAAGGCACGATCATAAATGAGGATTTCACTGACTTCACACTCAGAGGCGCTGTTACAACTGGTGTCATAGGATCCATAGTTGATGGACAAACCCTCAAATCCTGACTGTGCGTATCCTCTATTGAAGTTCGAACCGAAATAGAACAGTGTGGCAATTCCATTTGAATCGCGGTGGAAAGTGTGTACATCCCAGAGTGTATTGCTAGGATTTCCAAAGACTTCAATCGCACCGTCATTACAGAAGTAGTTCTTTACCCAGTTGGAACTAAAGCCGTTGTAGCCATATCCATACAAAGTATTTGTAGCAGTAATTGACTGGAAGATTGTCTTATTGATGCCAGGTGTATGTCTTGAAACAGTAAAGAGCGTATATTCATTTGGATATACCAAGTTATTACAGAGTTGCATCGTCCTCACAGGAGTTGTCGCTGTAAATAAGAGTGTATTATAACCGATGCCTGTATTGTAATTCAAAATGGGCATATTTGAAAGTTGGCAAGGGCTGGCGAATTGCGCAGTGAAATCTGAGGCAATTCCCGTGAGATTGCGCAATGTAGATACAGGCGTAAAGGTTGTCAAATTGCTCTGGATATTCCATCTCTTTGCAAGATAGCCTTCAACAACTGTTCTATCTGAACTAGTAAGATAACTGTTGTATATGATAATTTCACGCATAGTACCTGTGTAGTAGTAGGTTGTTCCATTCCAGAAGCTCCCAACTGCCGCGCCAGTCCATGAAAGCAGATCATTTGATGTTGCAATCGTCATGTAATTAATACCGTTGAGATACATTGCGCGCGTATTCAAGTTAGAACTATACGCCATTGTCCAAAGCCTGTAGGGTTCCTGTCCTGGACTTGTGTAGTTGTCAATTGTCAATTGTGTTCCGTTGTTATAATGATCAAAATAGAAATTGCTTGTTGTATTATATCCCATATACAGTTGTGTATAGGATGTTGTATTTGAACCACCAATAAAATAGTTAGGAACTGTATTGGATTGACGTTTTTCTAGAACAAAAATGGTGTAATCTGAATTTGTAATTGCAGGTGTAATAGAAAAGGTCATAAACTGAGCTCCACTAAAGACAACCTCGCCTGTATTTGTTGAGAAGATTGGCTGATTGCCAGCTGTTGCCTGGACCAAGTCACGTCCTCTTCCTGTCTTATCAATCCAGCGGCTCACGTTAGACACTGAAAGAGTAAAGTTATTTGCGCCAGATCCATCAAACCAGCAGTCCAAACTGGAGATTGTCGAGGGACTGATTCCAATAATAGAGGATGTCTTGTAAGGATGTTGTAACAAAGGTAACTGACCAGGATCAAACCAGAACTTCAAATTCGTAATAGAGGAGAGTGTTGATGGCGCAGCTGCTGGTGCCGCGTTGACAGAAAGAGGATAATTAATGCTTTGTGTTTGTAAATTACTGGTCATGGCATACTTATTTGCGAGATAGGTCTCCACTTTATTGCGCTCAGAATCTAGGAGGCACCTATCATACACAATCATTTCACCGACTTCGCAGTCTGATACGTTGGTTGTATCAGGCGTGTTTATGGCAATGCCCTCAAAACCACTTGTGGCATATCCCCTATTTATATTGGAACCATAGTAATAAATAGCAGCCATACCATCATTTCTGCGTGTAAATGACCACAAGTCCCAGTTAGAATTTGCACTAGCGCCGTTTAGTTCAATCCATCCATCGTTATAAAAGATATTCTTCTTTTGCGCAGTGTTGTATCCAAAATAGGCTGTCTGTGTCTGTCCTTGTAAGATAAGACGACTGTAGGTTGTGTTACAGCCCAAGTGACGTGCGATATAGAACAAACTGAATTCGGTGGGATAGATGAGGGAAGGCGTTAGATAGAGAGATGGTATATTGGAAGCATTGGAGTTCAAATATCCAAGGAACAACGTCTGTGTATTACAGGCAGTAAACCGCATTACATTCTTGCCACCGAGGAGTGAAGAACTACTGAGGGTCGGCATATTGAAGAGCTGACCACTTGTGTTAATCATATCAACCTGCATACCAGTCAGATTCTTGAGGGTTGAAACAGGGGTATTTGACATTAAATTGGATTGTAAGTTCCATTTTGTAGCGAGATAGCCCTCAACGAGTTGACGCGTACCTGTATCGAGCGCATTTGAAAAGAACATGATTTCTTTGATATAGCCTGTGTAGAAATAGGCTGTTCCATTATTGTATGAACCTATTGAGGCGTTATTCCAAGAGACTAGATCTTGGTACATGAAATTCGAATTTAGAAGTTGACCATTGATATATAAGCTGCGCATCGTAAGATTGGATGAGTAGTGTACTGACCATATACGCCAAGGTTCAGTAAATCGCGATGGCTGTGCTACATAATTTTCAATGGTTGCACCTAGACCATAAGCGTACAAATCAGTATACGCGCCATTCGATGCGTTATATCCCATGAATAAATTTCCATACGCTGTTGTATTTGATGAACTTGCTCCCATAAAATAGTTCGTTGCACTATTGCTCTGTCTTTGCTCAACAACAAAAATCGTGTAGTCATTTGAGATTATATTTGGAATGGTTGTAAACGAGACAAATTGTGCGTTATTGAAAAAGATTGAACTGCTAATTGAGCTTATGCCAGGAGTGTAGAACGGTTGGTTTCCTGTTGTTCCCTGTGTAAGTGTTCGTCCTCTTCCTGTACTATCCCTCCACTGAGACACGTTAGAGGCTCCGTTGAGTGTAATATTTGTTGAAATAGATGTATCAAACCACGCATCTAAGGATGAAATACTCGAGGGGCTGAAGTTCGAACCAACAGTTGAGTAGCGATAGGTGTGCTGTAGTATATTCATCTGACTCGGGTCAAACCAGAGCTTGAGATTTGGTATGGTTGAGAGAGAGGAGATTGTAGTATAGATTGTACTTGCGTAGACAGCGGGTGTTGAGTACTGAATCAAACGCTGACCCAAATTGTACTTGTTCGCAATATAACTTTCAACTTGTGTACACTCATTACTTGAGAGTGCGCGATTGTAGAAAATCAGTTCAGCTATCTCGCCATCTGAATGATAGCCCTGATTGAATGCTGTATAAGCATAAGAGTAATTGATTCCAAAACCCTCAAAGCCAGACTGTAAATAGCCCTTATTGACATTCGAGGCGAAGTAATGTAGAGATCCAATTCCATTGGAGTCGCGGCGGAATCGGAACAAATCCCAGTTTGAATCTGGAGGTGTACCATAGTTTTCTATGGTGCCGTCTGCGTTGAAGATATTCTTGGCATATCCATTGTAGCCACTTCCATAGCCAAAGAGACCAGTATTGAGACCATAGATAAAGTTTTTTATGTTACAGTTAGCACCTGTGTTACTAGCACCCACTGTTGCCCCTGGTCCACACAGTTGCCTTGCGAGAACAAAGAAGGTATAGTCAGTTTCATAAAACAAAGCGTTGCATTGGTACAACTGTGTATTCGAATTAAAACGTAAAACAGGTTGCCTTAGCGTTGGATTCACGACGAGGGAAGGATAGTTACACAAACCTCCCTGGTAAGCGATTAAATCGGCACCTGTTCCTGCCAAGTTTTTAAACGTTGAAACAGGCATGTTGGAGTTCAAATTAGACTGGATACCCCACTTCCACGCCAAATAACCTTCCATTTGTTGTCTCTGTGAATCAGGCATGTAGTTGCTATAGAAGATCATCTCCTTCATATTTCCAGTGTAGTAGTAAATATTTCCGTTGCTGTTTAGCAATCCTAAACTCGGATATAACCACTGTGGTATATCCGTTGTGAAATTGCTCTGAACTGAATGTAAAAATCCGTTAACGAAATATTTTCTTACCTTTGCGTTTGATCCATATTGAATGGACCAGATGCGATAAGGTTCAACCGATGCTCGTGTATAGAGCGGAATCGGTTGTGAAATACCGTTCTGGTAATAATCCATAATCGTGTAATTGGTATTCAGAGAGCCAAACGTATTCCAGTTCTGATAATTATTCAAATAGCCAACATTAAAGTTACAGTTGACAGCGTTAGAGTTGGAACCACCCAAGAAACAAGCATAGTTGGTTCCGTTATTCACAATGTTCGATTGACGTTGTTCAACCACGAAAATGGTGAAATCGCTGTTGACGACAGCTGGCGTTGTACTGAAATACATAAGTTGTGTTCCATTCAAATAAACCGCAGTTTGTGATGACATGTAGACTACACTTTGATAGGAAGATACATAGGTTGGCATCCTTGTTAGTGTAGATTGTGATAAGTGCCGACCATTTGAACCTTTATCATACCAAACAGAAATAGATGAACCAAATGTGCTGAAGTTGGTAAGACCAGAGGCATCAAACCAACAATCAAGTCCAGGGAATGTAGAAGGGTTGACTCCAGGCGTTGAGAAATTGTAGGGATGTCTTACAACTGGAATTTGAGTAGGATCAAACCAGAACTTCAAATCAGGAATCGTTGAGAGAGATGAGATGACGTTTGTGAGCAGTGGCTGAGGAGTATTTGAAAACGGCTGATACAAGTTGCTTGTCATTGTGTACTTGTTTGCGAGATAGGTCTCCACTTGATTGCGCTCATTTGAGCCAAGGCACCTGTCATATATGAGAATCTCGCCCACTTCACAATCTGAGATATTGGTTATGTCGTTACATGTATTAATTGCCATACCGTCAAAACCAGAACCAAGGTATCCAGTATTAATGTTTGAACCAAAATAATAAATGCCAGCCATACCATTTTGAGCCTTTGTAAACGACCACAAATCCCAATTGGAATTTGCTGCGAAGCCGTTTGCTTCTATGGTGTAGCCATCCAGAGTAAAAATACCCTTCTTTTGAGCAGTATTATAACCATAATATGCACCAGTCGCATTTCCCTGTAGAATCAGACGACTCCATGTTGTATTGCTGTTTACGTGTCTCGCAATGTAAAAAAGTGTAAATTCAACAGGATACTCAACTGGCTGTAAGGCATATGTGTAACTGGTATTTGAATTGATGTAATTCAAGAACATCGTCTTGTAAATATCAAATCGCAAGACATTTTTGCCTCCGAGAAGAGCCGACGTGCTCAAGAAGGGCATGTTATACAGCTGACCAGTTAAATTTACCATATTAGCATTCATACCCGTCAAATTGTAGAGAGTTGAAATCGGCGTATTGGACATCAGATTTGTCTGAATGCCCCATTTTGTAGCCAAATACCCTTCCATGAGCTGTCTCTGGTCATCAGGGAGAGCTGTTCTGAAGAAGGCTAACTCTTTCACGTTGCCATTGTAATAGTATGCAGTTCCGTTCCAGAAGAGTCCAACACTTGCTCCAATCCAATTTGTCATATCATTAAAATAAGGATAATAGGTTGACATCAAGTGCCCATTCATGTGCATACGCAACGTCTGTGCATTTGAATTGTACGTAATGGACCATATGCGAAACGATTCCGTTTGACGACCTCCAGCATCTGAAAAGGCTTCAATGTTAATTCCAATGGCTCCAGTTCCATACACGTTATAATAGGCGTTACTTGAAGTATTGTATCCAAACTGTATATTTTGATAATTGTTTGAATTAGAGCCGCCCAAGAAATACAAGTTCGCATTTGCTGAGCGCCTCTGTTCAAGTATCATGATTGTGTAATCCGTGTAGAAAATGTTCGGTGGCGTGGTAAATGTCATGAACTGTGAGGCTCCATTGAAATAAATGGAGTTTGCGGCAACATTTTGTGAGGAAACAAATCGCGGCTGATTCGTTGAGACCAATTGAACCAAATGGCGAGCATTTGACCCCAAGTCATACCATGCAGCTACAGTTGACCCCACTGTGCTGTAATTTGTTGATACAGAGGCGTCAAACCAACAATCAAGCGATGAAATGGTTGAAGGACTGAAAGAAAAACCAACTGTTGAGACGTTGTAGGGATGTTTCATGAAGTTCAACTGACTCGGATCGAACCAGAGTTTCAAATTCGCTATACTTGAAAGACTTGACGGAGTCGTCATGATTGACGACGCGTAATTGAGTGTTGAAAACTGCGTGTACGTTGTTGAAAGGGCGTATTTGTTCGCCAAGTACTGCTCTACACGAACTGTCTCTGATATCGTCAGCGCACGATTGTAAACGAGGATCTCTGATACTTCACAGTCTGATGTATTATTTGAATCTTGTCCCATATTAATCGCCATGCCTTCAAATCCACTTGTCACATAGCCTCTGTTTCCGTTGGAACCATAGTATCTGTAGGTCGCAAATCCGTTGCTCAACTTAGTAAATGAATATAAGTTCCAGTTCGAGTCATTATTGATACCGTTTTGATCAACCACACCATCATTGGTAAAATAGTTTTTGCACCAGCTATTGTAGCCGCTTCCATATCCATAGAAGGCTGACATGGTCTGACCTTGTAGGATATAACGCGAGTTGGATTGTGGTCCAATGTGCCTTGATAAATAGAAAAGTGTATATTCTGTGGGATAGATGACATACTGTAAAGGATAGATTTGGTTCACAATATTTCCTGTACCCAAAAACTTAGGGCTGTTTGAATTAAGCGGAGCTAAGAAGAGTGTATTACTGTATGCACTGCTGAAACGAAGAACACTCCTATTTCCAAGTGTAGGATTATTACATAAGGAAGGCGCATACAGCAGTTGCGCAGTGGTATTAATCATATCAACGGGCATTCCTGTTAAATTCTTGAGTGTAGAGACAGGTTGATTTGACATCAAGTTGCCCTGGATCCCCCACTTTGTAGCCAAATAGCCTTCAATCAGTTGTCTCTGATCATCTCCAATGTAGGATGTGTAAAACATAAGTTCTTTCAGATTGCCCGTGTAGAAATTTGTATTGTAGGCGCCGATACCACTGCTCACCCACGAGGTCAAATCCTGATACATATAGTTACATCCCATCATGGTTCCATTGATAAACATCTTACGAACCCTTAGTGGATAACTGTACTGGATACACCAGATACGAAATGGCTCCAAATTGCTTCTGGTATTGTACATTTCAACAACCGGCTGCATGGAGCCATAGCTGTAAATATCTGTGTAAATGTTGGAGTTCGCGCTATAGCCCATGTACAAATTACCATAGTTTGTTGTGTTACATCCACCAATGAAGTAATTGTTAGCATAGGATGCCTGCCTTTGTTCTAAGGCAAAGATGGTCCAGTCTGAATTTACTAGAGCAGGTGCCGCATTTAAATTGAATTTCATGTATTGATTTGCTCCGTTGAAATACAAGGAATTGGAACCAGTTATAACGGATGAAACCAGTTTTGGCTGGAAACTTGAGATGAGCTGATACAAGTGCTTTTGGTTTGGACCACGATCATACCATACAGCCACAGTTGAACCAACTGTGCTGAAATTTGTAGAGAGTGACGCATCAAACCAGCCGTCCAGTGAGGAAATACTAGAGGGGCTGAAGTTAGAACCGACAGTTGAGACGCCATAAGGATGCTGTAGATAAGGTATTTGACTTGGGTCAAACCAAAGTTTCAAACCAGTTATATCTGAAAGCGTTGAGATTGTGCTTAGTGCTGTGGAGACGGTAAATCCTGCTGTGCTGAGGGCTGTATACTGGGCACCAAGATTGTACTTAGTCGCAATGTACTGTTCAACCTGGATACACTCGCTCGCTGTCAGTGCACGATCGTAGATCAATATTTCACCAATCTCACAATCCGATGTATAATTATATGCGGTGTTTGTATAACTTAGATCAATATTTGCTCCATAATTGATACCCATTCCTTCAAAGCCAGATTGTAGGTATCCTCTGTTTATGACTTGACCGAAATTCGCAATGGCACCCTGTCCATTTGAATCACGCTGGAACCGATGTAGATTCCAGTTTGAATCAACAGGAGATCCAAACACCTCGACGTTTCCGTCGTTTGTAAAGAAGTTCTTTGCGTATCCGTTTGTTCCTGTGCCATAGCCATAAATACCCTGGTTCAATCCCACAAAGATATAGCGACTATTGGATTGCGCGTTTGACCAGAGATGCCTTGAAACTGTAAACATCGTAAATTCATTCTCATAGAGCAATCTGTTACATTGATACATAAAGGTATTACAGTCAAATCGTAGAACCTGCCGCCCAAGTGTTGGATTTGTACTTACAAACGGCATATTACAGTAATTGCCTTGCCATAAAATAAAATCTGCGCCATTTCCTGTGAGTTCCTTGATTGTAGAGACAGGTGTATTTGAATTCAGATTTCCTTGGATAGACCATTTCCAGCCCAAATACCCCTCAATCTGTTGTCTCTGAGGATCTCCCAAATAGTTACTGTAAATGAGCAGTTCCTTCACGTTACCATTATAATAGTTTCCAACATACCGACCCATTGATGCACCCACCCATGACTGTAAATCAGATGTAAATTGTGTATTTGTTGCCTGTAAGTATCCATTTATAAATAACTTTCGAAGCTGTAAGTTGGATGAATACTGGAACGACCAAATGCGATAGGGCTCTGTAGAAATACGCGGTTGTAAATTGGGTACATTCATTCCGAGATCCGTTCCCCATATTCCAGCGCGCGTCTGATAAAAAGTTGTCCCGTTATTCACATAACTCGTGTAGCCCATATATAAATTACAAAAGTTTGAGGCACCAGCACTTCCACCCAATATCATTTTGTTCCCTGCTGCAGTTTGAACCTGTTCAATCAAAAAGATAGTGTAATCTGAAAACACGACACCTGGAATTGTGCTAAACGTCAAAAACTGTGAGTTCGCGTTAAAGTTGACTAGAGATGTGGGTGAGGAAATATAAGATGGCTGATTGATGTTTGTAGATTGGAGCAAATTACGACCGTTTGAACCCTTGTCATACCAGATCGCAATGGAAGATCCAAAGGTGCTAAAGTTAGACGCGCCCGATGCGTCAAACCAGCAGTCTAAGCCAGGAATGGAAGACAAGTTGATTCCAGGGCTGGAAAACCTGTAAGGATGGTTTACAATTGGGATCTGTGTAGGATCATACCAGAACTTCAAATTCGGCACTGTGAGTGAGGAGACCGTGTTTGTCAGAAGCTGCTGAGGAACGTTCGAGTAGGGCTGAAACAAATTGCTTGTCATGTTGTACTTTGTAGCCAAGTACGTTTCAACTTTCGCCGCATCAGTCGGTCCAAACGCAGTGCCATATAAGAGAATTTCACCGACTTCGCAATCTGACACGTTGACTGAGTCGTTACCCATGTTAATCGCCATGCCTTCAAAACCAGATTGCGTGTAGCCTGTATTTATATTGGAACCGAAGTAAGCAATACTTGTCATGCCGTTTCTTTTCTTGACAAAGGTCCACAAGTCCCAGTTGGAATTCGTCGCTGTTCCGTTTATTTCAATATTGCCATCCAAATAATAGTAATTCTTCTTATTTGTTGTATAACCAAAATAAGAAGCTATGTTCTGACCCTGTAAAATAATGCGGTTGTTGTTTCCGTTGGAGCCAACATGCCTCGCAATATAGAAAAGAGTAAATTCCATCGGATACAAGACATACTGTAAGGGAAAAATGGTGGGCAACCCAGTCGCGTTTGAATTATAATATCCTAAGAACAGCGTCTTATTTACATCAAAGCGCATCACATTTTTGCCGCCGAGAAGAGCCGATGTGCTCAAAAAAGGCATATTGTAGAGTTGCCCAGTGTTGTTCAAGAGATCTGCAGGAATAGTTGTCAGATTTTTCAGTGTAGAGATGGGGGTATTTGACATCAAACTTGGCTGTAGATTCCACTTGGTGGCTAAGTAACCTTCCATGAGCTGTCTTGTAGGTGCATCAAGAGCAGTTGTATAAAACTGTATTTCCTTGATGTAGCCATTGTAATAATATGGACCTCCGTTGGGCCATGTTCGTCCAACGGAAGGATTCCACCAAGCAGTTAAATCTTGTACAATGGCGTTGGATGCAAGAAGTTGCCCGTTTATGTACAAGTAGCGAAAGTTGGAGGCTAAGCTGTAATGAATTGACCAGATACGATAAGGCTCAATGCCACCGCGATTTCCATAATCAGCAAATGTCTCAACAACTGCTGACAAACTGTTGGCATAAATATCAACATACACGTTTGATGCTCCAGAATATCCCATGTAAAAATTTTGGTAGTTTGAATTGTTTGAACCACCAAGGATGTAGTTTGTTACACCAGCAGCGCGTTGTTCAACTACGAAGACTGTGTAGTCATTACATGTGATCGCAGCTGTTGTTGACATATTCAAGAAACGAGAGTTACCATCAAAATACACTGAGTTGCTCGCAACAATAGCAGAACTCAGATATTTTGGCTGGTTGATCACTGTTGACTGATACAAGTGACGTCCATAGAATCCGATATCGCGCCAGACACCTATGGTTGATCCAAATGAACTGATGCTTGTTGAAATGGAGGCATCATACCAGGTATCCAGAGAACTGATACTTGACGGGCTGAAATTGGAACCTACTGTAGAAAAGCGATAGGGGTGCTGTAGATATGTCATTTGACTTGGGTCAAACCAGAGTTTGAGACCTGGTAATGTAGACAGAGACGAGATATTGACGACAATCGAGGAAGAATAGTTTGGTGTAGAGATCTGCGCATACACCGTGGAGAGAGCGTACTTATTAGCCAAATATTGCTCGACACGTGTACACTCAGTAGGAGTCAAATTACGATCATAGATAAGTATTTCTGAGACCTCGCAATCTGAACTGTACAAATTGCTAGTTGAATACGAACCATAATTAATTCCAAGACCCTCAAATCCAGATTGTGTATATCCTCTGTTTACATTGGATCCAAAATACCATAGAGATGTCATGCCGTCTGCTTGTCTCTGAAACCGATGTAAGTTCCAATTGGAATCAGAGGGTACACCATACGTCTCCACGTTACCATCATTTATAAAATAGTTCTTTGCATATCCGTTTGATCCAGAACCATAACCATATAAGGCAGTTGTAATCTGTCCTTGGAAGATAGTTCTATTGTTTGTTAAATAATTCGTATTAGACAAGAGACCTGGAAATGTATATCCGTTGTACGGTGCAATATGCCTTGAAAGTGTAAACATTGTATATTCGGTGGGATAAATCTTTACAGAAGCCTGATACAAATAACGATTTATATCAAACCGCAGAACATTCTTATTTCCAAGAGTAGGATTTGTCACAAGTAAAGGCATATTACACATATTTCCAAATGCGACCACCATGTCCGACCCCAACTGTGTAAGATTCTTCAGAGTTGAGATTGGTGTCTGTACTGTCAAAGAACTAACTAAATTCCACTTCGCCGCGAGGTATCCTTCCACTCGTGTTCTTTCTGCATCTGACAAGAAACGATTGTAGAAAATAATTTCTTTCATATTTCCCGTGTAGTAGGCAAATGAGTTTCTGCCTACGTACGCATTTGACCATGTTTGTAGATCTGTGGTAAAAAACTGTGATCCATACATGATACCATTTATGAATGTTCTGCGAAGTTGGGCGTTTGAACCATATTGCGCCGACCAGATTCTGTAAGGCTCCTGTGATACACGCAGTGATAAGAATTCAACTGTAGAATTCAGATCGTTATTCATGTAAGATTGTATGCCCCAATTCCAGTTATTGCTACCATTCACCAAGTTGGAATATCCCATCCAGAATTGTTGATTTGTGTTTCCGTTACACCCGCCTATGAAATAACCAGTTGCGGCTTGTCTTTGTTCCACGACAAATACAGTGTAGTCGTTATTGATAATATTAGGAGTCGTTGTAAAATTCAAAAAATGCCCATATCCAGCATTAAAGGTGACAAGATTCTGAGACGATACATACAAAGGCATATTCACTTGTGTGGTCTGATATAAGTGACGCGCATTCGGTCCCTTGTCATACCACGCCCCAATTGTAGATCCAACTGTGCTAAAGTTGCTCGCACCTGACGCATCAAACCAGCAGTCAAGGGAAGAAATATTCGCAATGGATGAAATATTGGCGCTGGCTGTACTCGTCTTATAAGGGTGGGTCAAGTACGTAAGTTGACTCGGGTCAAACCAGAACTTCAGATTGGTGATATCAGACAAGGTAGACACAGTGCTGAGTATAGGCTGTGGTGTAGATACAAACTGATTGGATGTCGCAAGGATAGGTACATACAAATTGCTTGTTAGAGCATATTTGTTTGCAATATAAGATTCAACTTGCGCTGCTTCCTTAGGATCAAGGGCACGATCATAGAAAATAATTTCAGCAATATCGCAGTCTGAGAAATAGTTACTATTTGAATAAGTTGAACCATTTCCAGCATTATAATGAATACCGAGACCCTCAAAACCGCTTTGAATATAACCTTTATTCATATTGGATCCCCATACAGCTAAACTGGCGACTCCAAGCGAATTTCTCTGAAACCGATGTAGATTCCAGTTGCTATCTACCCCTGTTCCCATAATTTCAACGTTACCATCATTTATGAAATAGTTCTTCACCCATGTTCCATATACATTTGTAGCATAGCCATAATACATATTTGGAGTTCTCAAACTCTGAAAGATTGAACGTGAGTTTGAGAATCCATTACAAAATGAATGACGAGACAATGTAAACATCGTAAATTCTGCGGGATAGATAACAATGTTAGACTGGTACATTGAGTTATTAGAGTTGAAATGAAGTGTATTGAATCCATTAATTGAACTATAATTGAGCTGTGGCATCCAGTAAAGATCACCTGTGTTTGATGCAATCATATTCGCACCAATCTGTGTTAAATTAACCATTGTTGAGACAGGTGTATAAGAGGTCAAATTACTTTGTAGACCCCACTTTGTTGCGAGATATCCTTCAACATTTTGACGATCTAGGTCATTCAATGCGTTGCTATAAATAATAAACTCTTTCATGTAGCCATAATAGTAATTTCCACCATAGCGACCAACTGCTGCGCCTAACCAACTTGTTAGAGGCGCGATACCAGTTTGGAATGGAAGAAGTGTTCCATTAATGTAAAGAGAGCGATTTGATAGACGATCATAACGTATACACCAAATACGATAAGGTTCATTTGAGGTACTATTGCGGTTATTAAATGTATAGTCTGTATAATAGGAAACATCATTTCCATAAAAACCAACATAATAGTTACTCGCTGTATTGTATCCAACATACAAATTGGTATTTGTAGTTGTATTTGAACCACCAAATGCGTAGGTTGCTCCTGTTTGTCTCTGTTCAACCATGAAAACAGTAAATGCCGCATTGGATGTTACATTCGGTACTGTAGGAAAGAGTAGATATTGCTGCACTGCGTTAAACCATACTCTGTTATTAACAGGATCATAGGAAGGCTGATTGGATTGCGTTGCCTGGGCTAAGTGACGCGCGTTTGACCCTCTATCATACCAAAGAACAATACTGCTAAAGTTTGTAAGGAAATTGCTCGCACCAGAAGCATCATACCAGCAGTCTAGTGATGACACGTTTGACGGCAGAATTGTCGTTTGCTTGAGTGACTTGTAAGGATGCTGCGTTGTGATGGGTATTTGCGTGGCGTCATACCAGAACTTCAAATTCGTGATACTTGAGATAGAAGAAATGGTACTGACAACAGACTGAGGAGTCTGTAAAAACAAGTTCTGAACAGCCGGCTTAGGAATGTACAAATTGCTCGCCCGATTGTACTTGTACGCCAGGTAGCTTTCAACTCTCGAGCATTCCTCTGAACTTAGTTCGCGGTCATAGAGAAGAAACTCGGCAAATTGGCACGCGGATGTATTGGTGGCGTCCCAGCCAGTGTTTATAGCAAGACCCTCAAAACCAATCTGTGAATAGCCCTTGTTTATATTTGATCCAAATGTGGCGATGCGAGCAATTCCGCTGTTATTACGAGAAAAGGTATACAAATCCCACGTGTATGTGTGACCTGTGCCCAATATTTCAATGTTATTATCAGTTACATAATAATTTTTTGACCAAGATCCATATAAGTTACAACCATACCCATACCACGTGGAATACATTGTTCCCTGTAAGAGATAGCGAGCTGTCGCACCACCAGGCGTCATGCGTGTCATGGCAAACATGGTAAAGACAGGATACTTACGCAGTTGCTGTAAATAGAGAATCTGAGTATTTGCAAAATCTAGAATTGGGTATCCATTCAGCTGATTGGTTGAGAATGTCGGCCAAATTGTACTTGTGGCGTTATTTGACCCAAACACTTCGCCTGTTTTCACAAGGTTAGAAAGAGATGAAATCTTCTGTCCATTTGAGGCGTTGAGTTGTGTCGCATCGAACCAGAGTCGTAAATTCGGTATATTTGAGATCGTTGAGGGCGCACCGAGAGTTGATGCGAGCTGCGTTGTAAACGGGTGTGTTAAAGGTAATTGACTTGTAAACCCGTATTTCTGCGCAAGGTAACCTTCAACGCGCTGCTGTTCCGCCAATGAGAGTTGCTTATTATACAGAATCCACTCAGCAAATTCTGCAGTTGACGGTTCCGCAGCAAATCCATTGTTAATGGAAAGTCCCTGAAAGCCCATGTAACCAATGCCCCTACCGCGACTTATTCCATAATTAAAGAGTTCAGCATTTCCCTGTACGTCACGATTTACAGTGAGCAAATCCCAGTTTGAATTGACTGTTGTGTCATTTGAATTAATTGCTGTATCTGTAACCCAATTGTCCATGTACAATACGTTTTTACGCCCACTGTAATATCCATACCGTGTATCTGCTTGTGTGCCCTGCCACACACGAGCATTCGTTACGTTGGTAAGACGACTCACAGCAAAAAATGTCATCGTTTCATATGTACGCACAGTTGACAAATTCATGTTGTAAGTTGTATTGTTGAAGAGAAGCGTATTATTGCCGTTCAAAGAGGAGACTTGTAACAGCGGTCCTACGTTGGCTGCTGAGGCAACAAAGACTTCATTTGACTTACGCCCACCAGTCAATGTGGACAAACGATTTCCAAACCAATACACCTGTTGTCCTGTTGAACCTCTTATGATGTTCGCATCGAACCAGAGCTGAAGTCCAGAAACGTCAGTCGGTTGCGGCGGGGCGCGAACTAACATATCGGTATAGGCTGACTTAATGACCCAGTTGGAGGCGCCATCAGCAACGGCTGTAATGCCTGTAAATGTATTTGTGCCTGAGGAAAAGAGTAATGTGCTTACTTTTCCATCGAACAACGCTCCTTGCGTCGTGCTTAGAATCAGTGATCCAGCAGTCGCCGTTGTCCCGCTAATATCTTTAACTCTCAAGACGCGACCTTGAGTCGTTGACGGATACGTGACCGTCTTTGCAAAGGGCGCCGTATTGACCCCCAAGAAGGTGGTCAAATTACTGAACCCCAAGGTAAACATTCCTAACGAGAACTCTTACTTTCTGTGTAGATAGATCGCGAAGAATATCAACCGAACTGTAAGCCAACATATTGCGCTCCCGTTATGATCTGCGAAGTGCTCACAAGCTGCGTAAAACGCCCCGAGCCAAGGCAATCGAGTCCAAATTGTCCTGGTGCGGCGAAAGCACTTCCTGGAAGTCCGATTTGGATTGAACTTGTAAAGGTTTTATAGGTTGAGATACTCGAATAAAAGACACTTGTATCAAAGGTTCCACCGCCACCACCTCCGCCTCCAGATTGGATTTGGCTGCCACCAACAAGGAGAATACCATTATTAATATTTACTCTAACGTTTGACGTGAGTGTCGGATCGTACAAAAATAGTTCTTGAGATGTAATTGTTGATGTGCCCACTTTTGTTGTTGATATAAATTTCAATGCCGACATTGTGCTTTGCTAATGGAGGGGATTTTATGTTTATGCTGTAGCCGAATACAATTGTGCAATCTGTGCCTGTGTAAGTATTGTCGGAAAATAGGCAAACTGTCTTAAATATCCGTTATATCCACGACTATTATCACCCGATTTGCCAAGTATAAAGAGTGTCATTGTGGATACACCCGAGGATGTACCTGTTGCAGTACTCTGTAAAACAGCATTTATATAGACTTGTTCAACAAATGTTGTCTGATTCAGAGTAATTGTAACAAAACTCCATACGCCTGGACCACCATACGGCACTGTCTGGTAATCGGTCCACATGTTCGGCATAGCTGTAAGGACTGTAAGAGCAAGTTGAAATGCCGTATCCACCTGCATGGCGGGAGCATAGCTCACATTTGTAATGGAAAACGCCGTGTAATACGTTGCGTCCATTGGATACATCCAGAAACAGACCGTGAATGTCGTTTGATTTGTGTACGGCAGACTCAAATAATTCGCTGTGCTGTTATTGAAATAGGCTCCTGCCTTGTTTGCAATTAGACCGTAGGAGACTGTTCCGTTCGTTGTGACCGTTTGAGGAGTTATACCTCTGTCTCCGGATCCCGTACCCAAAGGTAAATAGGAAGTAGCCCCGAGTGTTGTTACAATGGCTGGTGCCACATTGATAGGATTAATCGGGCTACTCACAAGATTCCTCGTATAATTTTGTAGGACCATCCAATTCGTTCCGCCGTCGCTAGCTAAGAGAAGAGATCCCCAATTTGTGCTCATATAACCGAAGGACGTGGAGAGACGTTTCTCAAGAGTATCCAAGCCGGTCGTACAGAGAAAAATAGAGGAACGCGCGGCGTTTCCACAAATGTCTTTAATGTAAAAGAGTTTACCCGTGCTTATGGTGGAGACGGCGGGAAGATAAATAATTTTACTTGTTCTCAACGTGTTGACAAGTAAAGTTGTTGTTGTAAGTGTTGAAGGGTAGACCGCTGACATTTGTTAAGGGGCAGCAGATTTATACGGATGATATGACGGAAGATTTGATTGAATACCCCACTTCCAGGCAAGGTAGCCTTCAATTTGCTGCCGAACAGGAAGGGTTAGATTATTTGAAAACATTACCATTTCGCTGACATAACCGAATTGTTGTCCGCCTCCTTGGTAATTACCAAAGCAATAAAAATTATCATTGGCAAGTGCTCCAGAGGCAACATTCAGATTGGAGTCTCCATTCAAAGAACCACTGTAAATGTCACTCGAGTCAATCGCCACATAAAATAATATAGTTTGGTTACCTGTTCCATCAATCACATATGAATCAAACTGAATAAATCCATTATTATTATTTGCATATCGACCAATTTGTGTAGAATTCGCCAAAATAATCAAATTATGATCAGCATTTACTCCACGTAATAGTGTACGCCAACTGTATGCTGTAGATAAAGGTCTGCCTACAAAAATAAAACTTTGCCCTGCTGTATTTGCAGGCATATTGTTAAGATAAAGCATACTGGCATTATTCAAAAATGCCATATTGCTGCTTGCGTACGAAGGATAATAACCCGCATTTGTCTGTGTTGCATGTCGCCCCTTACCAGACTTATCGCTCCATTGTGTAACAGATGTTGTTCCAGTAACCGTTGTTGCGTCAGCACCATCAAACCACGCCACCATTTGTGATGTTAAACTAATAAGCGAGAATCCACTGGTCGGAACAGGACCACTCGAAATCGTGAGCGTATTTTGATAAAACTCCGATAAATACCATGTGTTCACTGCGTCATTCAAGAGAGTCCATGACCCATAAGGATATGACAAGACAAATGTTGAACAGGAACTCATCTCAAACCGATCCGTGCCCACAGTGCTCAAGACAATCGTGCTAGCACCGCTTTTCCCATACGAATCCTTAATGATAAGCATGCGTCCAGGATTTGTACTTACGACCGGTAACGTCACAGTCTTAATCGTGCTCGTCACATCCAGCTGTACTACAAATGCGCTCGTGGGAATCGTAGATGCCATAACGCCCTTGTTTACAACGTTCATTGTCGATGTGGCTGTTCCATCATAAGACCCAATAAACCTCCATGAAGTTGCCCCATCTGACAACAAATTTACAGATCCAAACGAATTACTGAACGTGTAACTCCGAATTACATCTTCAATATAGTCTGTGCCTGTCGTGGAAATGGTAAACGAGTTGTTTCCGGCTGTTCCATAGAAATCCTTAATCATCAAGACACGACCCGGGTTGGCAATGACGCTCGGCAATTGAAGCAATTTGCTCACTGCTGGGCGTGAATCTACAAGGACACTTGTTGCACCTGGTTGTATTTGTATTGTACTCACCCCCGACATACCCTAAGACATTAAACGAAAGAAACTCCTAAGAACAAAGCGCCTGTGGTGAGTGTCGTAAAACGAGCCGATCCAGCCACATCCAACATATACTGGGGTGAACTTACATTGATTCCCACGTTTCCGGCAGAGTTCACCAAAACTCTGGGAACGGATTGCTGGCTCGCTGCCGCGAAGTTTCTCTGAGAAACTCCAGTTTCCAAAACGAAATTTCCAGTTGTCTGAATTCGAACTTGGTCTCCAATGGAGGATCCCTTGAAAAGCAAAAGTTCTGCCGTAGTTTGTCCCGTACTTTGTTCTGCCAAAACCGTCCCATCGTAATTTCCAGTTCGTCCGTAATAGCGGATCGTATTGACTGGAGAAGAAAACCCTACAAGAACTGTACTCATGGAGGAAAGAGCCGCCAAGGTCTGTGGGCTTACAGAACCTCCTCCGCCCCCTCCACTGATAAGTGTGGCATCTGCATACAAGTATCCAGAGTTCAGTGTAATTAATCTGTAGGACAATGATCCTTGATCATATATGTAATAGGAAGGTGATTGAACCGTACCTTGTGCCACTAAAGTTCCTGCAACCGTAGTTGCTCCACCAATGATCGCTGCCCCTCCAATCGTTGCCGTGCCACCCGTTGACAGAGTTCCTCCAATCGTCGTAGCAGATCCTATCGAGGTCGTTCCGACAATGGATACATTGCCACCCACACCCAAGTTTCCAATTGTAGACAGATTCAGATTTACAGTAACCCCTTGAAGACTTGTAAAGTCTTGAATCGTTACAGAACTTCTGAAGAGAGCCGTGTTGGACGCGGCAAATGTCTGAACAATCGTTGAATTTGACGCCGTAAGTCCACCATCAAACTGAACAGTACTAATGAAACGATTCGTAGCGCTCCAGATATTGAATGTTGACAGAAGCGCCACCGTAGGACTTACAATGGTTTCAAAGGAGATTCTGTAGAGATATGAATCAGCCGTCGTAAATGTATAATTTTCAAGACCACGCATCAAGAAATAGAGCGTTGCCGTTGGTGCTAAGTTTTCCAAGAACGACACACTACCGCCACCGCCCTCAAATGTGTTCACGGTTGGATAGTAGTTTATGGATGTCGGCGTTGAGAGTACCATGGTCAGTGTCGGACGAGTATATCCAACTGAAGTCTGGTTGCCACCGCACATGTATGAAATACGAAATGCTGTCGTTGTAGCCGTCGTTGACACTTGAAATGTGGCACTGTCAGCATTAAGTTGTATGGGTGTTTGCTGCGCACCAATTGGTGTAATAAATGGCACTACAGATCCCCACGGAGCGGCAACGTAACTAGTACCTGATGAAATCGTGTACTCACTGTACTGTGGTATTGTCACTGCAGCTCCACTATAGACATTTGTGAGTCGGGACCCGTCGCCTATAAATTGACCCTGAAATGTAGTCGCCGTTGCAGTTTGAAATGATGTTGTTCCATTGAAAGTGCCACCATTTGCTGTGAATCCACCATCAAGTTGTAAAGAACTTACAAAACGATTTGTTGCCGTCCAAACATTAAAGGTTGAAAAGAAGTTGACGGACCCACCCAAAATGCTCTCAAATGAAATTCGGTAATAGAAAGCATCTGGTTGAGCAAACGTGTAGTTTTCTAAGCCACGCATTAAGAATGACAGTGTCGTAGACGGCGCGAAGGTTTCCAAGAACGACACACTACCGCCACCGCCCTCAAATGTGTTCACGGTTGGATAGTAGTTTATGGATGTCGGTGTTGAGAGAACCATTGTAAGTGTCGGTCTTGCCGTGCCCACTGTGTTCTGATTTCCACCACACATGTAAGAAATACGATACGAGGTTGCGGTTCCCGTTGATAAATACAAACTAAATCCATCTCCGTTGAGCCTCAAGAGAGTTTGCTCAGCAAAGAGAGTTGAAAGGAACATTTGTTGTGAACCCCATGGGGCTGCCGTGTAACTTGTACCAGATGAGATCGTGTACTCGTTGTACTGGGCGGCTGTAAAAGGAATACCTGTTACATTCAGATTTGTAAGGCGGGAGCCGTCACCGATAAAATAACCGCTCTGTACCGTACTGGCTGTAACTGTAGTTCCAGCAAAAGATGAGACAGTAAGGGCTCTTCCTGTTCCAGTAGAAAAGAGAAGACTATTTGCGCCAATTGATGATACATAAATCGTGGCTGCGCTCAAGGAAAGTGTAGATCCTAAAAAAGGAACCGACGGTGAATTCAGAGTCATCCACTTTGAAACACCGTCACTTACAAGAAGAACTGCAGCATTTGTATTACTCAACGTATACGTTGCGCTTACATTATCAATTAAATCAGAACCCAATGTCTGGATTGTGATTGGGTTGTTTTGCGCATTTCCATATTTGTCCTTTATGGTAATCGCCCTTCCAAGGCTTTGAGCAGCCAATGGAAGCGTGACAGTTTTTGTTGTTGTTCGGACGTCCACTTGGACAAGTGCCGTATTTGTATTTACATTTGTTGCCATTGCGTAAGCAACCCCTAATCAATTATACGATTTCTAAATGACCTGTAAGACGTAGTAGAGCGCGTCGTTCCATCTCCCTGTAAATGTGGAGGCTGTCATGAATAAAGTGCTTACTTGTTGTACTTGAATTACATTGGCAGTGATGGAAGAAGCAGTAAATGCCTGTGTATTCAATGAATTCGCAACTTGTGTAAGTGATAGAACGCCTGTCAATTGTGTACCATCACCTTGGAAAGATGAGGCTACAACTTGAAACGAGCTTAGACCCTGTGATCTGATTTGACCTGCAACATCTAATTTGTAGCTCGTAACAGATGAAGGATAGAGACCAATGCCTATGTTGGAATTGGAGTCTATAATCATGGCGGGCACAGACTGAGGTGGCACCTGTGTTGTTGAGAAGAGACGCTGTGATACGCCAGGTTCAAAGCGAATATCACCTGTTGTTTGTACACGAATGCGGCTAGTTGTTGTGGATCCAGCAAAGAGAAGAAGTTCTTGGGAACCTGCTACGCCAGTTGAAACTTCCGCAATGGCTGTATTTTTATAGAGACCATCCAAGCCATAGAATTGGATGGTATTGAATGTAGAGGTCGCTCCCACATAGAGATTCGTTGTGTAAGCCGATCCAGCATTGATTTGAATGGTAGACATGGAAGTTGCAATCACGTCGCCAGTGTTAATGTAGCCCGTTCCTGTTCCGAAAGTTAAGGCATTCACGATAAGTGTAGAGACAAATCCAGTAGTTGCAGTTACATTTGACGCAGTCAATGTAGATACATTTACACTGAGAGATGCGAACACTTGACCGAGACCCGATACAGTGGATGTAAGATTTGGAGTTGTAAGAAACCCAGCATTTACAACGGCTGTAATACTGCTAAAATATCCGAGGGTACCAAGACCTTGCATAGATGAAGTGAGTTGCGAGGTAGACACATAGCCGATGAGAGAAAGTCCTTGTGTAGTAGATGTCAACTGTTGAGTTGAAACATAACCGAGAAGAGAAAGACCTTGTGTTGTTGATGTCAGTTGTGTGGTTGACACGTAACCCATAGAACCAAGACCCTGAAGTGAACTAAATAGAGCAGCTGTCGATATAAACGTAGAGGGTACTGAAGATAAATAGGGTGTATTAAAAATTCTAGATCCATCGCCTTGTAATGTTGAAGCAATAACTTGTGTACCATAAATAGTTCCAGCATCAACTTCGAATGTACTTATAACAGCAGCTCTGATCGCTCCAAAATCAGCCCATCCAGTTCCATCGCCGAAGGTAAGGATATCAACTCTGAGAGAAGATAGGTAGGCTTGTACTGAATATATGTTTGATGCATTTAAAGAGGAAACAGCTGAACTTAAAATCTTAAAATGATCAGCCATCGATGATACAGTTGAAACAAGAGAGGGAGTTGAAAGATAACCAATAAGACCAAGACCCTGTGTTGTACTTGTAATATTTACAGCAAGTCCAAGTGTAGAGATATACTGACTTGTACCGAGACCTGTAACAGTTGATGCTAGTTCAATAGGATCAATAAAACTCAAAATATATTGAGAAAGACCTTGTGCTGTTGACAAGAGTCCTGATGTACTAATTAATCCCTGTGTGCCAAGACCAGTGATCGTCGAGGCTAATTCGGTAGGATCAATAAAAGTATTTATATAAGTTGTAAGACCCTGCGCTGTTGATGTCAATTGCGTACTCGAAATATAACCTAATAGAGATAATCCATTTAGAGTCGAGATAAGTTGTGAACTCGATATGTAACCCAATTGAGATAACCCTTGTGTTGTGCTTGTAACCATTGTTGTAAGTTGTGAACTTGAGATATAACCAAGAAGAGAGAGTCCCTGTGTAGTGGATGTCAATTGTGTGCTTGATACATAACCAAGAAGAGAGAGACCCTGTGTAGTGGACGTGAGTTGTGTACTTGAGATATAACCGAGAAGAGAGAGCCCCTGTGTAGTGGACGTGACTTGTGTGGTTGAGATATATCCAGCTGAACCCAAACCTGTAACAGTCGAGTATAAGTTGGGACCACCAGCCGCAACAATAACACCGTTTACATAGATGGCATTTGTTGATAGACCGATTGTCGCATAGAGACCGGTCGTTTGATCAATGAGAGAAAGAGAACTTGCGCCAAGAGTTGAAAAGGTGTTTACTGCAAGAGGCGCAAGTGATTCAACAATAATTTCATAGTACGTCGTATCAATCGTGGCGAATGTATAATTTTCCAAACCGCGCACGAGAAATACAATTTGATCTGTTGGATTGATTTGGATTACATTTGTGACGGATGCACCAGCGCTTTCTATGTTATTGACTGTCTGATAGGTTTTTACACCACTTTGTGTAGTAATCTGCATAGTTAACGTCGGTCTGGCTATGGCAACTTCATTCTGATTTCCTCCGCATGTATATGTAATACGGAAATATTGAGATGTTGTTCCTGTGTAGGATAGAGTCTGATTATCACCGCCAAGGACAACTTGACTAAAATTATTTGTTCCGAGTTGGAGTTGTGCTGTCTGCGTTACCCATGGGGCGCCTGTATAGGCGAACCCTGTTTTCATTGTAAACGTTCCGTAACTCGGTTGACTGATGAGATTCTGTGAATTAATGTAGAAGGATGACTGTAAATTGAAGACACGCGATGATAAATATCCGAGAGAGCCTAGACCAAGTGTGGTGGACGTGACAGCAAGTTGAGAGGGTCCAGTCGATGAGATATAGCCAAGAGATCCAAGACCTTGTAATGAACTTGGTGTTACAAGAACTGTAGAGATATATCCATACGTTGCGAGACCTTGAAGTGTACTACCTATATTGATGGAAGTAGCAATACCTGTTAAGAGTGTACCATCGCCCTGGAAAGACGAGGCGACAACTTGAAGTGTACTTACACCCTGTGATCTGATTTGACCTGCGACATCCAGCTTGAAATTTGTAATGGAAGAAGGATAGAGACCAATCCCTACATTGGAATTAGAGTCCAGGATCATAGCGGGTACAGCCTGAGGTGGCATTTGCGTTGTTGAAAAGAGACGTTGTGAAACACCAGATTCAAACCGAATATCGCCTGTTGTCTGTAGGCGAATGCGACTGGTTGTTGTGGAAGCCGCAAAGAGAAGAAGTTCCTGTGAACCTGCTATTCCTGTTGACACTTCTGCAATCGCTGTATTTTTATAGAGACCATCCAAACCATAGAATTGAATGGTATTGAATGTAGAGGTTGCGCCTACATAGAGATTTGTTGTGTAAGCTGAACCGGCGTTCATCTGTACTGTAGACATTGACGTAGCAATCACGTCGCCAGTGTTAATGTAGCCTGTTCCTGTTCCAAAGGTCAAAATATTGACGGTAAGTGAAGATACAAAGCCAGCATTTGCGGTTATATTTGAGGTGGTCAATGCGGATATATTTACACTCAATGAATTGAACACTTGGCTCAAACCAGAAACAGTGGATGTAAGATTTGGAGTTGTAAGAAAACCAGCATTTGTAATTGTCGTTATACTACTCAAATATCCATATGTACCAAGACCCTGTATGGACGATATAAGGTGTGAACTTGAAAGATATCCGAGAAGAGAGAGACCCTGAGTGGTTGATGTAATCTGTGAACTTGAAAGATATCCGAGAAGAGAGAGACCCTGAGTGGTTGATGTAATCTGTGAACTTGACACATAACCAAGTAGAGAGAGACCCTGTGTGGTTGATGTAATCTGTGAACTTGACACATAACCAAGTAGAGAGAGACCCTGTGTGGTTGACGTCAACTGTTGAGTTGAGACATATCCCATTGAAGCAAGACCTTTTAGAGAACTTGTTGTATTGGTGGCAAATCCTACACTTGATACAAACTGAACAGACCCAAGACCTGTTACAGTTGAAGCTAACTCAAGTGGATCAATAAATGTAGTAATAAAATCTGCCATTCCTTGAGCAGTTGAGAGAAGACCTGAGGTACTAATCATGCCTTCTGTACCAAGTCCAATTACAGTTGATGTAAGTTCAACGGGATCAATAAATGTATTTATGTAAGTTGTAAGACCCTGTGCAGTGGATGTAAGTTGTGAACTCGATATATAACCGAGTAAAGAAAGTCCTTGTGTGGTAGACGCGAGTTGTGAACTTGATATATAACCGAGTAAAGAAAGTCCTTGTGTGGTAGACGTAAGTTGTGAACTTGATATATAACCGAGTAAAGAAAGTCCCTGTGTAGTGGATGTGAGTTGTGAACTCGATATGTAGCCAAGAAGTGAGAGTCCCTGTGTAGTTGAAATAAGTTGTTGACTTGATATATATCCTAGTGTACCAAGACCAATTGATGTTGAATAGAGAGGTGTAATATTTGGAACTTGACCCCCTACGTAAAAAATACCAGATGACAGTGTAAATGGTACAAAAAGATTCGTGGTTTGATCTACAAGTGAAAACGAACTCGTTTGAAGAGATGAAAACATTGTCAATGGAATTGCACTTATTGATTCAATAATAATCTCATAATAGTTTGTATCAATTGAGGCAAAGGTATAATTTTCCAAGCCACGCAAAAGAAATACAATTTGATCATTTTGATTGAGTTGAATGACATTTGTAACAGATGCACCAGCGCTCTCAATATTATTCACAGTCTGATAGGTTTTTACACCTAGTTGCGTAGTGATTTGCATTGTGAGGGCAGGTCTCGTTATCGCTACTTCATTTTGATTACCTCCGCACGTATAGGTAATACGAAATACCTGTGGATTAGAACCAGAATAAATCAATGTTTGATTATCTTGATTTAATACAACTTGGCTATAACTATTTGTTCCTACTTGAAGCTGCGCTGTTTGTGTTGTCCATGGTGCACCTGAATAGGCAAATCCTGTTTTAATTGTAAAGGTTCCATAACTCGGTACACTTGTAAGATTTGCTGCATTTACAAAGAATGTGGATTGTAGATTAAATACACGCGAAGAGATATATCCGAGTGTTCCTAGACCGAGTGTTGTTGATGTTACAGCAACTTGCGTTGGACCTGTCGATGAGATGTAACCGAGAGTACCAAGACCCTGTGTTGTACTTGTTGTGAATCCTGTTATGACTTGTATTGTACTTGTGAGAACAGGTGTTGTAATAATTCCTGTGAGTTGTGAACCATCGCCTTGGAAACTAGAGGCGACAACCTGTAGAGTACTTAGACCTTGTGATCTGATTTGTCCAGCCACGTCTAGTCTGTAGTTTGTGATAGAAGATGGATAGACACCAATGCCAACATTTGAATTAGAGTCTATGATCATGGCAGGGACCGCTTGGGGTGGAACTTGTGTTGTGGAAAAGAGACGCTGTGAAACACCTGTTTCAAAACGAATATCACCCGTCGTTTGTAGCCGAATGCGATCTGTTGTTGTTGATCCTGTGAAGAGAAGAAGTTCTTGATTACCAGCCACGCCTGTAGAAAGCTCGGCAATGGCAGAATTTTTATAGAGACCATCCATTCCATAGAATTGGATTGTATTGAAGGTGGAGGTTGCGCCTACGTAGAGACTTGTAAACACTCCTGTTCCAGCATTCACTTGAATTGTACTCAGCGACGTTGCGATCAAGTCGCCTGTATTAATGTAACCTGTTCCATTACCAAGTTGAAGAACATTCACTTGGAGAGTTGAGAATGATCCATACACAGCGGTAATGGCTGAAATCTGAAAACTACTTGCTATGAGAGAACTGGTTGTAAGTGTCACGAAGGTTGAAAGAAGCGCTCCTGTGGCGGTTGTGTTTGTAATTGTTACAATACCATTTGATTGGTTAATTCCAATACCAACACCTGCTGTAAGGGCTGTGACAGCTGTCGACAAGAAACCAACTGTTCCTAGACCTTGTACTGTTGACGCAAGGCTCAATGTGGATACAAAGTTTGAAGGGACAACTGCTGTAACATTCGCACTTGACAAATAGCCTAGTGTACCTAAGCCTTGTATTGTTGAATACAGTGTAAGTGTTGAGACAAAATTAGAAGGAACGATGGTTGTTCCAGTTGCGCTTGAGATATACCCCATTGAACCGAGTCCTTGTAGAGAACTTGTGATCGAGGTATTGTTTGTAGCAGATACACTTGATGCGTAATTTGCTGTCCCTAGACCTGTGACAGTCGAGGCTAACTCGGATGGATCAATGAAAGTTGTTATGTAATTGGCTAGTCCCTGTGATGTTGATAGGAGCCCGATTGAACTGATAAATTGGACTGTACCCAGACCTGTTATAGTCGAGGCAAGTTCAGTAGGGTCAATGAAGCTTGTTATATAAGTTGTCAGACCTTGGGTGGTTGATATGAGTTGTGCAGTTGAGATATAACCCATCGAACCGAGCCCCTGTAAAGAACTGGTCAGTTGAGGCGTTGAAATAATGCTGGATAAATAGACTTGTCCAGAAAGACCAGCTGTGCTGGATATATACCTAAGTGTTCCTAGACCCTGAATGGTTGAATAGAGGGTAAGGGTCGATACAAAGTTTGAAGGAACAATTGTTGTTCCACTTGCACTGGATATATACCCCATAGAGCCAAGTCCCTGTAAGGAACTTGTTATAGACACATTGTTTGTTGTTGCCCCAATACCTGATACAGTTGAGGCTAATTCAAGAGGATCAATAAAGGTATTTATATAATTTGTCAGACCTTGTACAGTTGACGTGAGTTGTATACTAGAAATATAGCCCATTGAACCCAAGCCGACCAATGAACTCGTTAGTTGTGGCGTTGAGATGATACTTGACAAGTAGACAGTTCCAGCAAGACCACTTATACTCGAGATATAGCCCATAGAGCCCAAGCCCTGTAATGAACTTGTAATAGAGACATTGTTTGTGGCTGATACACTTGAGACATAGTTTGCTGTTCCTAGACCTGTCACCGTCGAGGCGAGTTCTAAGGGGTCAATAAAGCTTGTTATGTAATTGGCTAAGCCCTGTGATGTCGATAAGAGTCCTATTGAACTGATAAACTGAACTGTGCCAAGACCTGTTATGCTGGAGGCTAACTCGAGTGGATCAATAAAGGTATTTATATAGTTTGTAAGACCCTGGGCTGTTGATGTAAGTTGTATGCTTGAAACATAACCCATTGAACCCAAGCCGACCAAAGAGCTAGTCAGCTGCGGTGTTGAGATGATGCTTGACAAATAGACAATTCCAGCAAGACCACTTGTGCTTGAGATATATCCAAGTGTTCCAAGTCCTCTGACAGTACTTTGCAATTGTGTAGACGAGACATAAGGAGCATTCGTAATTTGCGAACCATCGCCCTGAAGACTTGAGGCAACGACTTGTGTAGCATTGATAATGGCACTGTTAAGCTGAAGAGTACTGAGCGAGGTGGCAATTACATCACCCATGTACAAATAGCCAGTTCCATCACCAATCGTTAAGGAATTTACTATAAGCGACGAAATGAAAGCACTTGTTGACACGGTCAGCGAGATTGCTTGTAAACTTGATATATTTACACTGAGTGATGTAAATACTTGACTTAGTCCCTGGTGGGATGATATCAATTGTGATGTAGAAATATAACCAATTGTACCTAGACCGAGAGTAGTGCTATTTAAATTGGCAACTGTAAGTGATCCGCTGCCTGTAGCATTAATGGTAATTTGGTTTCCGTTCGAACTGAATGTAATATTTGTTCCTGGGATAAGTGTTGTTGAGGTATAGATCTGTCCCAAATTAAGAATGGTTGATGCGAGTTGTGAACTTGAAATATACCCCAGGGTACCAAGACCTTGGACTGTGGATGCAAGCTGTGGTGTTGAGATGATACTTGAGAGATTTGTAACGGCTGATGAGAGGTATCCTAGAGAACCAAGACCCTGTATGGTTGAAAAAAGAGTTGCGGATGAAATGAAAGTAGAGGGTACCGATGACAAATATCCCAGAGTTCCAAGACCCTGTACTGTTGATTGAAGCTGCGGCGTTGAAATAATACTTGATAAATTTGTAATGGCTGATGATAAATACCCTAGAGTGCCGAGACCTTGTATGGTTGAAAGAAGAGTCGGCGAAGAAATGGCATTCAGATTTCGAAGATACCCACCATCTCCCGTAATTGTTGAGACAGTCAATGAGGAAATGTTCTGAGAAAGAGTCTGAGTCCCACCCATAACGTACCATTTTCCTGTCGCGGTTCCAGCATACAGACTTATAAATGTACCATCATTTCTGAAAATTTTACTTGTGGATCCATCTTCAAAGCTCTCGCCTGCCTGTGTTGTAACTGTCAGAGCATTTGTAGCAAATTTGCCGTAAATGTCTTTTAGTGTGATTATACGATAAGGTATTTCTGTAGTTTTTGGAAGAACAATTGTTCCTGGGTTTAGTCGTGTATCGACTAAACCAATTTCTGTAAATGTACTAAAAAAGGCTGACATAGGACAAGCCTCACTCTACCGTTTACTCTTGATTTTAAGCACGGCGAAAAATCAAGAGTAAATAAAAACAAAAGTTTAAGTGGTTCCAACTGGGTAGAGTGGAAGGGTATTGGTATAGTCTTGTAATACCTGAGCTGCTGTTAATACAACATTATAGATACGAAGTTCTCCAATGACGCCGTTTACGTAGTCTGCGGAGTCCCACCGACGCCCAATACGATACACGTTGCCACCGTCTGATGATGTGCCTCCAGGAGCGTTTGAGCCATAAAAAACTCCATTTACATACGATATCATAGTTGTTCCGTCCCAGGTTGTTTGATAATTTGTCCACGTTGTATTAGTAAAATACGGATTCGTCGGACCTGTATATAGACTGCCACCAGTATAGAAAGCAGGAGCAACAGCATTCCAGTTTCCAAAATTAATATTCATATTGCCTCCAGAATAATATTGACATACAATCTGACCAAGACCACCCACAGCACCTACGTTATAATACCAAAATCCAACAGTCCATACATTTCCTAATCCAATATTTGGAAACTGCCAATTGGTCGATCCATTCAGTACAATACCATTACCCCTTGCATTTTTCGCAATTGTACCATTTTCAAGAGTAGCATTATTACTATTCGGTGATAAATCTAGCCAAGCACCTGAACCACTATACGAAGCCGCCTGTAAAAATATTTTGATTGCTGCTGGTGCTGCAAGTATAAGATACGGATTTCCTCCAACGTAGGCAGCACTTGCCAATATTTTCTGAATAATCGCTCCATTTGGATTGGCAGCCGATGCTCCATATGGATGCCCGTTGCTTAAACTTGTCTGTAAACCATATTTCCATGCCAAATATCCCTCAATCTGCGTGTAATAGTTGCACGAAATATTACAGTTGAACACAAAGAGCTCCTGCATTTGTGCTGTACTATTGCCCCAGTTGTATCCAACGTTCAGTGATACACCGCAATATCCCTGACCGCCCCCAGAGTATGTCGCTAAACCATTACCCCATGACCGATACGTGTAATTCAAGGCTGAATCGCAAATAAATACATCAAGATCCCAGATTCCATCAATACCTGGATTTGAACCACCTGGACCACCTTGACCCGCAATCCAGAAGTTTTCATACCATTGATGTTTTCCGCCGTTATAATATCCTAAGAAAAACCCAGTTCCAGAACCAGCACTATCACCCTGCATAAAGGTTCTATTTGTTCCAGGAACAATACGCTGTAATGCTATAATTGTATATGCATTTTGATAGTTTGTTCCCACAGGTTGCATCTGCATACTATATGATGTAGTGAAGTTGAGAGTCGCGTTACTTGTTGCATTCACTGTGTTTGTTAAGACACCTGTAGCGACCGAGGCTGTTCCCTGTAATGAAAAACTCTTACCACTCGCACTAAATACTGGAGTAATATTGGTTACACTTGCACCATTACCCCCTGTAAGTTGTGAAAAATCAAACCAGGTGAGTAAATTCGGGAAGGCTTGTATAGATGCTGGAGTAATTGTTGCAGGTATCCCACCATAGGCATCATTACATGTTGGTGTTAGTCCATAATAAGGATGTGTTCTAGGTAAACTTGATTGTATAAACCATTTCCATGCCAAATATCCCTCTATAATTTGACGCATATTGGTTGTTAATGTGGAATTGTAGACAATAATTTCTTGTAAATCACCTACAAATCGCGCAGACTGATTCTCGATGCCGCTGCTTGTATAACGACCAATATTGGGTAAATCCATCGTATCGCCCGTTGAATAAAAACTGGAGAACTTCACTGTTTGATTCAGACTTCCATTTACATATGTATTAATTGAGCTTTGTTGTTTGATAATTTCAATACTTGTTATTGAATAATTTGTAATAGGACTGGCGAACTTACTTACAATTGAACTCTGCGCAGTTGAAACAACAAACTGTGTAGGCTGGAGTTGAAAATCCACCATGCCCCACGCAGCCTGATCTTGAATGACCATTTGCGGCTGGTTAGGCACAGCAGTCGGTGCCCTAAAAACAGCGAACATACTTCCATTAAGTGTTGACATGAAATTTTTATTAATTTGCATATAAGATGTGCCATCAAATGTAATGGATGTATTTTGAATACTATTATTCCATGGATTCCAGATCGGTCCAGAGGGTGATTGTGTAATCGCATTATTAGAGTAGCCTGATTTATCGTTCCACTGTGTAACATAATTTCCATTTCTAAGAATTGTATTTGAATCAAACCCATCTAACCATAACAATAAACCTCCACCGAAAAGAGTTGGATAAAAGTTTGAAGATGTATAAATATAAGGGCTTTTAGAGAAAGATAGAGAAGCTACATTTGCACCGACGTGACCTACCTCATATGCAGTAAAATACATATTTGCTGTCTGTGCCAAGTTGTAGTAAAGTATACGTTTTCCAAGATGTTCATCTGGTAATGATGACCTAATGCCCCATTTTTGTGCCAAATAGCCCTCTACCTGCTGTCGCTGAGCAACAGATAGAGTATAATTGTAGACAACCACTTCACCAATATATCCAAAGAAAAATCGTGCAGGATCATTTACACGACATCCGATTGTAAGACCTGTACTGTTTCCAGCGGCAGTAGGATAAGTAATGAAATATTGTTGTTGTCCATTGACATACGCATATTCTTGCTGCCCTGAATTCGTATCAGAATAGACTGCGAGTGGCGTAAGAGTTTTAACGGGCGTATAATTAAAGAAAAGACCAGGAAACTGAGAGACAATTTGAAATCCTGAACCGCCAAAATAACCAGTATTATAGGAAATTGTGTTTGATAATGTGGCGTCATTTGAAGTTCCTGCGGCAAAGGAGAGAATACCACAATTATTGTTATTATAGACGGTTTGTTGCGCGACGACAAAAAGAGTTCTTGTTGGCAAGAAATAATTGAAACTGCTATTTACAAGCATAGTTGAGCCATTAAAGACAATAAGTCCATTGTTATTATACACTCCCGTTGAAAATGTGGGTGCGCCTGATGTAGAAAACGCCACGGCGTTTGATGACTTATCTGTCCACCTCGCAATCGTAGAACGATTCGGCGGTATTTTCCCCGTTCCAAAGGGATCCGAACCATCCAACCATAATGCGCAATTTGAAAGTTGTAGTGGAGTAAAGTAACTTTTTGTTTGAATAAGACTCATTCCTACTAAGTATCACAGAAAAGCTGTGGCTTAGATTGGCGGAAAAAGAATATAGGGATGATTGGACGGAAGGGACTTCTGTGCGCCCCACTTCCAGGCTAAGTAGCCTTCAATGCGCTGAAGATCAGTTGTAAGAGTTGTAGTATATACAAGTATTTCTGAAATATAACCTAGATAAGAAAAAGCATTAAAATAAGAACCTAGAAATGCATTATTTGTGTCAATATTAAATGTAAATGTTTTTGTGGCAAATTGAGAGCCATTTTGTCTTCCTATAAGAGTTGTTGTACTCTGTGATTCAATAAGAGAATACATCACATTTATTCCAGTATTGGCTGCTATTAAGCCACTTATGCCGCCGACACCCGATTCATCTGCTTGTAGATTTCCACCTGCTAAATAGATTTGTCTTAGTGATCCCCCCGCGGAACCTTGAGATAAAAACATAAGTGTATCAGCACTTGTTGTATTAAAAATGAAAAAATATGTAGAATCTGATGTTCCATGCGGAAGTAATGTAGCATCGAGTGAAAACCCCTGTTGAGTTCCTCCTGGAAAATAGATACTTTTCGGCGAATACGTCATTGCTGATGATGAATTTGTCGCATGGTTTGCCGCGACGGATTTATCTTTCCATAGTTGTACAACTTGCCCCGAAGCCGTTATAGGAATTGTTCCAGCTACATCTTGAAAAAGACTTGAAAGATCAGATGCATCTAGCCAGAGTGTACATCCAGGAACTGATGTGGGATTAAAGAATATTTCTCTACCCTTTCTCGGAGCAGATATAATTGGATAAGGAATCTGATACCGTGCGTCAGCATATGGATGCCCAGGCGCTGTAAGTGGTATAGACCATTTCTTAGAGAAATAGCCTTCGAGTTGTTGTCTTACTGAGGATCCGAGAGTACCATTGTAAATCGCCAGTTCACAGATTTCACCTGTTATAGTTGGAAATCCTATGCCATAATCACCATTTCCAATCGTTACACTTGTATCTGTTATATTTTGTAATGTACCTGATGCTTCTTCGGCGGCATTTCCATTAATATACACAGTTTTTGTCCCTCCAATGCGTGTACCAATATGAATGACATATCCAATAAGCCCTGAAACATAATCGGATTCTGAATATCCCCATTCAAATAAATTATAACAACCACCTCCATTCAGATTAATACCCAATCCAACTGAGGGAGAACTTGCATTCGGTCCTAGAGCCAAAACAACAGAAGTCGTTAAGAAAGTGACTTTCCAGACTGCAACAAGCGCATAGTCACCATTTCCAACAGCCGAAGCGATCGATGAAGAGACAGAAGAAGAGTTTACAGGAGAGAAAGAGAGTGTAGCATTTCCATTTTTATACGCGGCATTGTATTTTATTGTACCACTGACGGTCGTAGACCTATTGTTTCCTGATTTATCAATCCACTGTGTAATTGTTGTCTGGTCTGCTAGAGTTGTACCATTACCATTCACATCTGACGCATCGAGCCAGAGTGCGCATTGTCCAGCAGTTCTCAGATTAAAAACATGTTCGGTGATTTTATAAATACCAGTGTACTGTGAAGAACCGAGGGGAACAACAAGATGACCAGGGTCTAAATTTGCTGTCATGGACCATTTTTGGGCTAGATAGGATTCGACTTTTTGCCTGTCAATATCCGAGAGATACGTATTGTAAATAAGAATTTCATACATATAGTATGTTCCATCACATGCGTCACCATAAGTAGCATTTGCACCAATGCCTAAATTAAGTATAGTAGCTACTTGACCATAGGATGTATTATTTGAAGTTTGTATTGTTCCGTCACGATAATAAACATAAGCACCTGTTCCATTCGTATTCTCAGCAGCTGTATATTCAATATGAGGACCTGTACTAACCCCTGGATCTGATAGTAAACCACTGAAAATTTTTTGTCCTGTAGCCATTCCCATCATAACAAAATTTGCATCCTGATAGGGCGATATCAACCAACGACCAGCAACTACAACATTGTTCATACAACAGAAAACAGACCATGAAGTTGTATAGGAAAAATTAGGAATTACCAGTGCTTGATTTGGTGCCAATGACACATAATTTTGAGCTCCTGTAACAAACGTCGGTTTATCTCGACCTTGACCTGTATTTTGGAAAGCAGTATATCCATTAATTGATTTATCTCTCCACTCTGAAACATTTGTAGAACCATCTTGTGTAATTGTGGTTGAATCAGAAGCATCCAACCATAATTGTAATCCATCTACACTTTTTGGATTAAATCCAGATATTTTTTCTGTTATGACAAACGGCGCTGACATCTAAGCAATAGGCGGATATTTCGTGAATATATGATCACTCGGAAGTACTCCCTGTCGTCCCCATTTCCAAGCTAAATACCCTTCTATAACCTTTCGTTGTGTTGGTGTAAGTATGCTTGTATAGCAAATGATTTCATAGATTGTTCCTGTAAAATAATAACCGGCTGGTAAACTCTGAATTGAACCTATTTTTATGTTTGTAGTATTTCTTGACGCAGTACTTCCTGTTGTTCTAACTTGAAAAGCGCCATTGACATACATCTCCATCAAGCCAGAACTCCTTGTACGAAAGATTTCTCCAATAAATCCAGCACCTGTATTTACGGCTACGGCAGAGAATTCAGTCGTATCTGTTGCGGATGAAAAATCACCTTGACCAAATGCAAGGTACGCAGATGGTGAACCGCAAAGAGAAATTCCAAAATCATTTTGAGTACCTCCAACTTCCGCATCAAAAATACCCAAGCCGCCCCACCAATGATTTGCAAGAGAGTCTGTATGTGCTTGCCCTGGTCCTGGTGTCGGTGTAGAATTGGGTCCTGTAGCTGTTGTTGAGAAAACGACAAAAATAGAAAAGTCATCAGTAACAACACGAGGGACTTGAATATAGCTATTTGAAGCACCTGAGAAGACAATACCTGGTTTACTATTCAAAGAATTTGCTGTGAGTGTTGGACTACCCGAAGCCGCTGTACTGCTATTATTCGAACCACTCTTATCAACCCATGATGTAACTGTGCCTGGAGAAGACGCCACACCCGTCCCGTTAACATCTGTTGCGTCAAGCCATAAAACGCAATTCGGGAATGCAGGTGGAGACGTGAACTTATTCATTTGCCCAACAGCTCGCGCGGAATATGGAGTGGGGAGAGCTGATTTTGTAAATAACATAGGGACCGTATAGGGTAGATGCGGTAAAAGCGGCGCGAACGCATTTGTTAAATAAGGATGTCCAGCAGCTAATCTGCTTTGAAAGCCCCATTTCCACGCGAGATACCCCTCCACTTTTTGATAATCGCTGAGTGACAAGGCGGTATCATAGACAATACATTCAAAGATGTAGCCTGTTAAATAACCGATATTCCATTGACCAAGCTGAAAGCCCTGATTTACAGCCGACTGATAGGTTACAGCTGTATTTACTGTTGTAGCAGTTCCATTTACATAGGCTTTAAAGGTTGCGGCAGTATCTGTAAACCCACGAACGCCTGGTGTATTCTCGCCTGTTAATTGACGTATTACACTGGAATTGATTGTATATATATTAGCATCACTAACATTTACGTTATACCGAACGGATCGTTCTGCTCCTGCGCCATTCGTAGCAAGAACAGCCGCCGCATCCGCCGTAACACGAACAGTTTCAAGAGATGCCGTAATCCAGGTCATACCACTTGTGCCGTATGTGGCACCGCCCGTTGTCATTTTATTCGCTCCATTAAAGTACAGACCTGGATTACCAGGCGTGTAGTTTGAATAGGTCGGACTGAGGGCACCTGACGCTGTGGCTTGTATTGCGTTGTAGCCCTTGCTTTGCCATGAGGTCACGTTCGTTCCGGATAATGTTACGGTAGTTGAATCATAGGCGTCAAACCAGACGGCACAGCCCTGAATGTCTGTTGGTTTGAAGACTGTGAGTTTGTTTACTTGGGAGGTTAGTGCCATTTCTACTAAGTAGGATAAGAAGTATAGACATACGATAGCGTAAGTCTTGGAGTAATGTTCCATAACATTCCGTATTTTGCATCTCCAGGTTGAACGATCAATACACGATCTTGAGCTGGATCATAGGATACCTGCCACGCAGAACCGATGCTTGGATAGTCGTTGTAGATTAAATACTTCGAGCCAGAGGATACAAAATACCAACCAAAATCATAATTATTTGCTGTAAATGTATTTGCATACATTACATAACTAGAATGCCTTATTGCCGCAGTACTACTTCCATTATTAAAAAGACCAACGCGACCATTTGCTGAATTGTAAACATCCGCTCCCGCATAGATAGTTAGACTCATTTGTGTACCAGCATTCAACGCAACTGCTGTACCTGTTAGTTTCCACGGGCGACCATCTTGATGTGTAATGACAAGACCAGAGGATGCAAAACTGATTTTAGGGATAGCTACAATACTCGCAACACCCCTACTAGGTTGTGATGTAAGACCCCATTTCTCAGTGAGATATGCCTCAACTTGTTGTTGCTGCGTCGTACCGAGGACGGCGCTATAGAAGAGTATTTCTGGTATATTGAGAGTTGTAGCTTTTGAATTCACTTGTTGATTCCAAGAAGCGATTGTATTTGTTGCGAACGTGTAAGCAGAACCTTTTGGCCATGAAGATGTTCCAATAAGAGTTCCATCAAAATAAAATGTAACAGTGCTACTTGATATAGTCAAGGTCCATAGATGCCAATTTGTGTCTGAATTTGTAGTCGGTATCACTGTTATAGGATTTGCATCATTTGCATCTACACCATACACTGCTTGAGCAGCAAGCATACGCATCATGATTGTATTTCCAGATGACCCAAGCGAAAGAAAAAAGGTATTTGTTAGAAAAACAGTTCCCTGTGCCACGAAGAAGATTGTAAGTGGAACCGCTGTAAATTGCGGCAGATTCAAGAAATTCGTGAGACCATTGAATGAAAGAATGGATCTACCATTCTTGGCAGCCGCGACATAAGTGGGACGATACGAAAGTGTCGCCTGGGTACAATTAAAGCCAGATGATGACTTGTCTTGCCAATAACCTACTGTGCTATTTACACTTGCGAGTGTTGTTCCAGCTGCGTCTGAGAATAACGTCGTCGGGTCCGACGCGTCCAACCACAGGATACATGTAGATCCTGTAGCTGTTAAGGGATTGTAGTTTGTGTAAATATTATAAGGAAGTAATTTTATAGGTACAACAACTGTGGATTTTCCTGTTCCATAGAAAGTTTGTGTAAGTCCTGGGTGACCTGGGGGCAGCTGTGAGGTCAAGCCCCATTTCTGGGCGAGATAACCTTCTATTTGTTGTCTTTCTGTCTCTAAAAGAGTTTTATTAAATCCAACAAATTCGTAAACATTCATATCAGTAACTAAAGTACCTCCTCTTGAATCACCGAACATAAAATATGTAGAATCTGCTGCACTAGTGAGTGTAGCACCACTATAATTTGTAAGAGTTCCATTTACATTAATATAATTAAGACCAGTAGAGAGTGAAAATCCAATTATAGCATTAGAACCGAGAGGAACTACTGTTGTCGGACCGAATTGAGTGAAAGCAGGATTTTCAAATAATGTTACTCCGTTTGAAGTTCCATATCCAAATGATAAATGATACCTTGAAGTTCCAGCTGATACTCCACTAAACCACATCGTATTTACAATATTCCAATTAGGAATTGTACTTCCATTTTTAGCCACCATAAAAACAGTTGTTGCTGCAGAAGACGCAAAAAGAGAAACATTTGATCCAAATTGATATAAATACCTCGTTCCTGATAGTTGAATACCTGGCAATCCGTTCAAAAGATTTGTAGTATATGTAGGTTGATAGGAAGCTGTAGACTGGGCAACCGAATATCCATTTCCTGATTTATCATTCCATGATGCTACCGTTGATCCATTTAATGTAATAGTTGTCTGATCAGCTGCATCAAACCATAATTGACATCCAGAAATCTGAGTAGGTAATAATGTACCTATTATTGTTTTTGGTATAGACACAATCGACATCTACTAAAAGGTGAAGAATTGTGGCTGCGCGACTTTTGTTCCGCCAATGACATTTCCACCAAAATACAGTAAAGTACTTCTCACATAAATATCCGTCGCCGCATTTGAATTCAGAGTATCAAAAAATGTGATCGTACTTGCCGTTGTTCTTCCAGTTGACATGACATTGAAGTTTCCTAGAGGATTCGCCAATGACGTTGAGAATGAACAAAGGGCGCTTGATGAGAGGTAGCCGAGTGTACCAAGTCCTATCAGCGATGAAAACAGTTGCGGTGTTGAGATCACATTGATTGTTCCAGAGGACACGTAGCCCATTGAACCCAAGCCGACGAGAGAGCTTGTCAGTTGCGGGGTTGAAATAATGCTTGACAAGGACAAAGAAGACAAGTAGCCCATTGAGCCTAGCCCTTGTAGGGAGCTAGTGAGCTGCGGTGTCGAGATAATGCTTGACAAGGACAAGGAGGACAAGTAGCCCATAGATCCAAGTCCCTGTATACTAGAAAAGAGGGCGGTTGATGAAATAAATGTCGATGGAACTGATGATAAGTAACCCATTGAACCTAAGCCAACTAAGGAGCTTGTAAGCTGCGGTGTCGAGATAATGCTTGACAAGGATAAGGAGGACAAGTAGCCCATAGAACCAAGTCCTCGCAAGGAACTTGTCAGTGAAGATAGCTGAAGTGACTGTATACCACTTGTTGTAGAGACTAAATCTACAGTTGCAACAGCAGCTGTAATTGTATAGCTACCTGCTGATCCAGATATAGAAATACCTGATCCTTGTGTTATAGATAACACACCTGTATTAGCAATTGTAATGGATTTGTCACCATTTGTTAAACTGATGCCTGTGCCTTGGATGAGCGATGAAGACATATATCCCATGTAGGCTAAACCGACCAATGAACTAGTAAGCTGTGGTGTTGAGATGATATTTGAAACGCCAGAGGATAAGTAGCCCATTGTTCCCAAGCCGACTAGGGAACTTGTAAAAATCGCATTTGTCGCTATGACTGTAGTTGACACATACTGAGCAGATCCAAGACCTGTAACTGTCGAGGCTAATTCTATGGGATCAATAAAACTTGTGATATAATTTGCTAGTCCTTGTGATGTTGATAAGAGACCAATTGAACTGATGAACTGGACGCTGCCGAGTCCTGTAATACTTGAAGCAAGTTCTTGAGGATCAATAAAGCTATTAATGTAGGTTGTTAGACCCTGGGCTGTACTTGTGAGTTGTGCACTTGAAATGTAGCCCATTGAACCGAGGGATTGCAGTGAACTCAAAAGAGTTGCTGATGAAATGAACGTAGAGGGTACAGTAGAGAGATATCCTAGAGTGCCCAAGCCAACTAAGGAGCTTGTCAGCTGTGGTGTTGAGATGATACTTGACAAGGACAAGGAGGACAAGTAACCCATTGATCCAAGTCCTTGTAGCGAAGATGTGAGCTGCGGTGTTGAAATAATGCTTGATAAGGATAGGGACGAGAGATAGCCCATTGAACCAAGTCCTTGTAAACTAGAAAAGAGAGCGGCTGATGAAATGAAACTCGACGGTACAGTTGATAGATAACCTAGAGTACCTAAGCCAACTAAGGAGCTTGTCAGTTGAGGTGTTGAAATAATGCTTGATATGGCAATAGAGGATAAGTAGCCCATTGATCCCAAGCCAACTAAGGAGCTTGTCAGCTGAGGTGTTGAAATAATGCTTGATATGGCAATAGAGGACAAGTAGCCCATTGATCCCAGCCCTTGTAATGAGGAAAAGAGTGCAGCTGATGAAATAAATGTGGATGGTACTGATGATAAGTAACCCATTGAGCCCAGCCCTTGTAATGAAGAAAAGAGGGCAGCTGATGAAATAAATGTGGATGGTACTGATGATAAATAACCCATTGAGCCCAGCCCTTGTAATGAGGAAAAGAGGGCAGCTGATGAAATAAATGTGGATGGTACTGATGATAAATAGCCCATTGAGCCCAAGCCGACCAAGGAGCTTGTCAGCTGAGGTGTTGAAATAATGCTTGATAAAGACAATGATGATAAATAGCCCATGGATCCCAAGCCGACCAAGGAGCTTGTCAGCTGAGGTGTTGAGATAATGCTTGATAAAGACAATGATGATAAATAGCCCATTGAGCCCAAGCCGACTAACGAGCTTGTAAGCTGCGGTGTTGAGATAATGCTTGATAAAGACAATGATGATAAATAGCCCATTGAGCCCAAGCCGACCAACGAGCTTGTAAGCTGCGGTGTTGAGATAATACTTGACAAGGACAATGATGATAAATAGCCCATTGACCCCAAACCAACCAAAGAACTGGTGAGCTGTGGTGTTGAAATAATGCTTGACAAGGACAAAGAGGATAGGTATCCCATTGAGCCCAAGCCAACTAATGAACTGGTGAGCTGCGGAGTTGAAATGATACTTGACAAATTATTTATTGCTGAAGATAAATATCCAAGTGTGCCTAGTCCTCTTATTGTACTTTGAAGCTGTGTAGATGATATGTAGGGCAGATTTACTAGTAATGAGCCATCGCCCTGGAAAGTGGACGCAATAATTGTACCTGTATTAATCTGAAGAGTACTGAGAGATGTTGTAACTATATCTCCCATATAAAGATATCCTGTTCCGTCGCCAACTGTCAGTGAATTAATTGTAAGAGAAGATATAAATCCAGTTGATGATACATACAGTGCTGTAGCTCTTAAACTTGATATATTCACACTCAAAGATGTAAAGACTTGACTTATACCTTGCATTGATGATGTGAGTTGTGCACTTGAAATATAGCCCATGGAACCAAGTGATTGTAATGATGAAAGAAGTGTAGCTGAAGAAATAAATGTCGATGGTATTGACGAGAGATAACCCATTGAGCCCAGACCGACCAGGGAACTAGTGAGTTGCGGTGTTGAAATAATGCTTGATAATGATAGGGAGGACAGGTATCCCATTGATCCTAAGCCAATTAAGGAACTAGTGAGTTGCGGTGTTGAAATAATGCTTGATAATGATAGGGATGACAGATATCCCATTGATCCTAAGCCAATTAAGGAACTTGTATAAATGGCATTTGTAGCAGTGACTGTTGTTGACACATACTGAGCAGAACCTAGACCTGTGACAGTTGATGCAAGTTCTAGAGGGTCAATGAAACTTGTAATATAATTGGCTAGTCCTTGAGATGTCGATAAGAGTCCTATAGAACTGACAAATTGTACAGTTCCAAGCCCTGTAATACTCGAAGCCAGTTCTTGAGGATCAATAAAGCTATTAATATAGGTTGTAAGACCCTGAGCTGTACTTGTTAGTTGTGCAGTTGATATGTAACCCATTGAACCGAGGGCTTGTAGAGATGAATAGAGTGCTGCTGATGAAATAAAGGTTGATGGCACTGACGACAGGTAACCCATAGATCCCAAACCTTGTAATGAGGAAAAGAGGGCTGCTGATGAAATGAAACTCGATGGTACAGTCGAGAGGTAACCCATGGATCCAAGTCCTTGTAACGAGGAAAAGAGGGTGGCTGATGAAATAAATGTCGACGGCACTGACGAGAGGTAAGCCATGGATCCAAGTCCTTGTAATGAGGAAAAGAGGGCTGCTGATGAAATAAATGTCGACGGCACTGACGAGAGGTAGCCCATTGATCCAAGTCCTTGTAATGAGGAAAAGAGGGCTGCTGATGAAATAAACGTCGACGGCACTGACGAGAGGTAGCCCATTGATCCAAGTCCTTGTAATGAGGAAAAGAGGGCTGCTGATGAAATAAACGTCGATGGTACTGACGAGAGGTAACCCATGGATCCAAGTCCTTGTAATGAGGAAAAGAGGGCTGCTGATGAAATAAACGTCGATGGTACAGTCGAGAGGTAGCCCATTGATCCAAGTCCTTGTAATGAGGAAAAGAGGGCTGCTGATGAAATGAAACTCGACGGCACAGTCGAGAGGTAGCCCATGGAACCAAGTCCTTGTAAGGAGCTGGTCAACTGTGGCGTTGAAATAATGCTTGACAAGGATAAGGAGGACAAAAAGCCCATAGAACCTAAACCGACCAAAGAGCTCGTGAGCTGTGGTGTTGAAACAAGATTTGATGGTAATGTAACAGATTGTATATTTAAATTACTTAACAGCGAGCCATCACCAACAAAACGACTACTACTTATTGTTGTTCCATAAATAATCCCAGAATCAATTTCTAATGTACTTACAACAACTGCTCTGATAGCTCCAAAATCAGCCCATCCAGTTCCATCACCAAATGTAAGAATATCCACTCTTAATGAGGAAATGTATCCTTGGACTGAGTAGATATTTGAGGCATTCAACGATGACACAGCTGCACTTAAAATCTTAAAGTGATCAGCCATGGATGAGACTGTTGAAACAAGAGATGGCGTTGAAAGATAACCTAATGTTCCTAATCCAATGACTGTACTTGTAAAGGTGGCACTTGAAACATAACCAAGTGTAGCCAGTCCTTGTAGCGACGATTGTAGTTGCGTTGATGAGATAAATGTTGAGGGTACTGAAGAAAGATAACCTAATGTACCGAGTCCTTGTAAAGAACTGGTTAGTTGTGGTGTTGAAATAATACTTGATAAGGATAGGGAGGACAGGTAGCCCATGGATCCCAAGCCAACCAAAGAACTTGTCAGTTGTGGGGTTGAGATGATACTTGATAAGGATAGGGAGGATAGATAACCCATTGAACCAAGTCCTTGTAGTGAACTAAAAAGTGCTGCTGAGGAAATAAAGGTTGACGGTACTGACGATAGATAGCCTATTGAGCCAAGTCCCTGTATGCTAGAGAAAAGGGCTGCTGAGGAAATAAAGGTTGAGGGTACAGTTGAGAGGTAGCCCATTGAACCCAGACCAAGCAAAGAACTTGTAAAAATAGCATTTGTTGCTGTGACTGTTGTTGATACATATTGGGCTGAACCAAGACCTGTGACTGTTGAAGCGAGTTCTAGAGGATCAATGAAACTGGTAATATAATTCGCTAATCCTTGAGATGTAGATAAGAGTCCTATTGAACTTACAAATTGTAGGGTTCCAAGACCTGTAATGCTTGAGGCAAGTTCTTGGGGGTCAATGAAACTATTTATGTAGGTTGTCAAACCCTGGGCAGTACTTGTTAATTGTGCGCTTGAAATGTAGCCCATGGAACCAAGAGCTTGTAATGAGGAATAGAGAGTAGCTGATGAAATGAAAGTCGACGGTACAGTCGACAGATACCCCATAGTGCCAAGCCCTTGGATACTGGAAAAAAGTGCTGCTGAGGAAATGAAACTCGACGGTACAGTCGACAGATAGCCTAGAGTACCCAAACCAACTAATGAGCTTATAAGCTGTGGTGTTGAGATGATACTTGACAAGGATAGGGAAGATAAATAACCCAATGAGCCAAGTCCCTGTAGCGAATTAAAAAGTGCTGCTGAGGAAATGAAAGTCGACGGTACAGTCGACAGATATCCCATGGTACCAAGACCTTGGATACTGGAAAAAAGTGCTGCTGATGAAATAAATGTTGAAGGCACCGAGGACAGGTAACCCATTGAACCCAAACCGACTAGAGAACTTGTAAAAATCACATTGGTTGTCGTCAATGTTGTAGAAACATATTGCGCTGAACCTAGACCTGTGACTGTGGATGCAAGCTCCTGGGGGTCAATAAAACTGGTAATATAATTGGCTAAACCCTGTGATGTTGATAAAAGACCAATTGAACTTACAAATTGTACAGTTCCAAGTCCTGTGATGCTTGAGGCTAGTTCTTGAGGATCAATAAAACTATTGATATAAGTTGTCAAGCCCTGAGCAGTGGATGTAAGTTGTGTGCTTGAAATATAACCCATGGACCCAAGAGCTTGTAATGACGAAAAGAGTGTCGCCGATGAGATAAATGTTGACGGTACAGATGACAAGTAGCCCATTGAGCCTAGACCGACTAAGGAACTAGTGAGTTGTGGTGTTGAAATAATACTTGATAAGGATAGGGAGGATAAATATCCCATTGATCCAAGTCCTTGTAACGAGGAGAAAAGGGCAGCTGATGAAATAAAGGTTGAAGGTACAGATGACATGTAGCCTATTGAGCCTAGCCCTTGTAAGGAGCTTGTGAGCTGTGGTGTTGAAATTATGCTCGATAAGTTATTCATTGGTGATGATAAATAGCCCATTGAACCCAAACCGACCAAGGAACTTGTAAAAATTGCATTGGTTGCAGTTACTGTTGTGGAGACATATTGGGCTGAACCTAGACCTGTCACTGTAGAGGCGAGTTCCTGTGGATCAATGAAACTTGTAATATAATTAGCTAAGCCTTGTGATGTAGACAAGAGACCAATTGAACTAATAAATTGTACAGTTCCAAGTCCTGTGATGCTTGAGGCTAGTTCTTGAGGATCAATAAAGCTATTGATATAGTTTGTAAGTCCTTGCGCAGTTGATGTAAGTTGTGTGCTTGAAATATAGCCTAGGGTCCCCATATTTTGAAGTGAAGAGAAGAGAGCTGCTGATGAGATAAACGTTGAGGGTACAGATGAGAGGTATCCTAGAGTGCCCAAGCCAACCAATGAACTTGTGAGTTGCGGCGTTGAAATGATACTTGATAAGTTCATTACCGCCGATGAGAGGTAGCCCATTGATCCAAGACCTTGTAGAGTTGACTGTAAGAGAACTCTTCCAAAGACAGGCTCATTATTGATGGATGAAACAAATACTATAAGAGTACTCAGAGAAGTGGCTCGCAGATCTGGGAAATTTATATATCCATTTCCATAGCCAAAGGATAAACTGCTTACAGTGAGTGAACTAATAAAGCCAGTTTGTGTCCTAAATGACAGTGCAAGCGATGTAGAAAAGGAAGATAAATTAGTTCCTATTGAACTTAATGAAGATACATAACCCATTGAGCCTAGACCTACAAGCGAAGATGTCAGTTGCGGCGTTGAGATAATACTTGATAAATTGGTTACCGCTGATGATAAATAACCCATTGATCCAAGTCCTTGTAGTGAACTAAAAAGGGTGGCTGATGAGATAAAGGTTGATGGTACAGATGAAAGGTAGCCCATTGTTCCCAAACCGATTAGAGAACTTGTAAAAATCGCATTTGTTGCTGTCACTGTTGTAGAGACATACTGCGCAGAACCAAGACCTGTCACTGTAGAAGCAAGTTCTAAGGGATCAATGAAGCTTGTAATGTAGTTGGCTAATCCTTGTGATGTGGATAAAAGACCAATTGAACTGACAAATTGTAGGGTTCCAAGACCTGTGATACTTGAGGCAAGTTCTTGAGGATCAATAAAGCTATTTATGTATGCTGTCAATCCCTGAGCAGTGGATGTAAGTTGGGCGCTTGAAATGTAACCTAATGTCCCTAGATTTTGAAGTGAAGAAAAAAGTGCTGCTGAAGAAATAAACGTCGATGGTACTGATGAGAGGTAGCCCATTGAACCTAAACCAACTAAGGAACTGGTCAACTGTGGTGTTGAGATGATACTTGAAAGGTTGTTCATTGGTGATGACAGATAACCCATCGAGCCAAGTCCTTGTAATGAACTGAAGAGAGCTGCTGAGGAAATAAATGTTGATGGTACTGATGAGAGGTAGCCCATGGAACCAAGCCCTTGGAGAGAACTTGTCAATTGTGGTGTTGAAATTATGCTTGAAAGTGATATTGATGATAAATAACCCATCGAGCCAAGTCCTTGTAATGAGGAGAAAAGAGCTGCTGAAGAAATGAAAGTTGACGGCACTGATGACAAATAGCCCATTGAACCTAAACCGACCAAAGAACTGGTGAGTTGCGGTGTTGAGATGATACTTGAAAGGTTGTTCATTGGTGATGACAAATAGCCCATTGAGCCAAGTCCTTGTAACGAGGAGAAAAGAGCCGCTGAAGAAATGAAAGTCGACGGCACTGATGACAAATAGCCCATTGAACCTAAACCGACCAATGAGCTTGTGAGTTGCGGTGTTGAGATGATACTTGACAAGTTTGTTATAGCTGATGAAAGGTAGCCCATAGAGCCAAGTCCTTGGAGTGAGCTGAAGAGGCTTGCTGAAGAAATGAAAGTCGACGGCACTGATGACAGGTAGCCCATTGATCCAAGTCCCTGCATACTGGAGAAAAGAGCAGCCGAGGAGATAAAGCTTGATGGAACTGAAGAGAGGTAACCCATTGAACCAAGTCCCCTAAGTGAAGAGAAAAGCGCAGCAGATGAAATAAAGGTTGAGGGTACCGAGGACAAATAACCCATTGAACCCAAACCGATTAGAGAACTTGTAAAAATCGCATTGGTTGCCGTCACTGTTGTGGAGACATACTGAGCTGAACCAAGACCTGTGACTGTAGATGCAAGTTCCTGTGGATCAATAAAACTGGTAATATAATTGGCTAGTCCTTGAGATGTAGATAAGAGACCAATTGAACTGACAAATTGTAGGGTTCCAAGACCTGTAATACTTGACGCTAATTCTTGAGGATCAATAAAACTATTGATATAGGTTGTCAGACCCTGGGCTGTACTCGTGAGTTGTGCGCTTGAAATATAGCCTAGGGTCCCTAGATTTTGAAGTGAAGAAAAAAGAGCTGCTGATGAGATAAATGTTGACGGTACTGACGAGAGATACCCTAGAGTACCTAAACCGACCAAGGAGCTAGTTAGTTGTGGTGTTGAGATAATGCTTGAAATTGGAGGTATATTCAGATTACTTAAGAGCGACCCATCGCCAACAAAACGACTACTGCTTATTGTTGTTCCATAAATAATTCCAGAATCAATTTCTAGTGTACTTACAACAACTGCCCTGACGGCTCCAAAGTCAGCCCAGCCTGTTCCATCTCCAAATGTAAGAATATCAACTCTCAGGGAAGAGATATATCCTTGAACCGAATAGATGTTTGAGGCATTAAGTGATGAGACAGCTGCACTCAAAATCTTAAAATGATCTGCCATTGATGAAACAGTTGATACCAAAGAGGGTGTTGAAATATATCCAAATGTACCAAGTCCCTGTAGTGAAGATTGAAGTTGCGCTGAAGAGATAAAACTAGATGGTACAGTTGAAAGATAACCCATTGAACCAAGCCCTTGTAAGGAACTTGTGAGTTGCGGTGTTGAAATGATGCTTGAAAGTGATATTGATGATAAATAACCCATTGAGCCAAGTCCTTGTAAGGAGCTGGTAAGCTGTGGTGTTGAGATAATACTTGAAAGTGATAAAGATGACAAGTACCCCATTGAACCGAGTCCTTGTAGTGAACTAAAAAGGGCTGCTGAGGAAATAAACGTTGATGGTACTGAGGAAAGATAGCCCATTGAACCAAGTCCTTGTATACTGGAGAAAAGGGCTGCTGAGGAAATAAAGGTTGATGGTACTGAGGAAAGATAGCCCATTGAACCGAGTCCTTGTAGTGAGGAGAAAAGGGCTGCTGATGAAATGAAGGTCGACGGCACAGATGAGAGGTAGCCCATTGAACCGAGTCCCCTGAGTGAGGAGAAAAGAGATGCTGATGAAATGAAGGTCGACGGTACAGATGAGAGGTAGCCCATTGAACCCAGACCAACTAGAGAACTTGTAAAAATCGCATTTGTTGCTGTCACTGTTGTTGAGACATATTGTGCTGAACCAAGACCTGTGACTGTAGAAGCGAGCTCCTGCGGATCAATAAAACTGGTAATATAATTGGCTAAACCTTGAGATGTAGATAAGAGACCAATTGAACTTATAAATTGTACAGTTCCAAGTCCTGTAATGCTTGAGGCTAATTCTTGCGGATCAATGAAACTGTTTATATAGGTTGTCAAACCCTGAGCTGTTGATATAAGCTGTGCGCTTGAGATATAACCCATTGAGCCAAGAGATTGTAGTGACGAATAGAGTGCTGCTGATGAAATAAAGGTTGAGGGTACCGATGACAGATAGCCTATAGTGCCCAAACCTTGTATACTAGAGAAGAGAGCTGCTGAGGAAATAAATGTTGATGGTACTGATGAGAGGTAGCCCATGGAACCAAGCCCTTGGAGAGAACTTGTCAATTGTGGTGTTGAAATTATGCTTGAAAGTGATATTGATGATAAATAACCCATCGAGCCAAGTCCTTGTAATGAGGAGAAAAGAGCTGCTGAAGAAATGAAAGTTGACGGCACTGATGACAAATAGCCCATTGAACCTAAACCGACCAAAGAACTGGTGAGTTGCGGTGTTGAGATGATACTTGAAAGGTTGTTCATTGGTGATGACAAATAGCCCATTGAGCCAAGTCCTTGTAACGAGGAGAAAAGAGCCGCTGAAGAAATGAAAGTCGACGGCACTGATGACAAATAGCCCATTGAACCTAAACCGACCAATGAGCTTGTGAGTTGCGGTGTTGAGATGATACTTGACAAGTTTGTTATAGCTGATGAAAGGTAGCCCATAGAGCCAAGTCCTTGGAGTGAGCTGAAGAGGCTTGCTGAAGAAATGAAAGTCGACGGCACTGATGACAGGTAGCCCATTGATCCAAGTCCCTGCATACTGGAGAAAAGAGCAGCCGAGGAGATAAAGCTTGATGGAACTGAAGAGAGGTAACCCATTGAACCAAGTCCCCTAAGTGAAGAGAAAAGCGCAGCAGATGAAATAAAGGTTGAGGGTACCGAGGACAAATAACCCATTGAACCCAAACCGATTAGAGAACTTGTAAAAATCGCATTGGTTGCCGTCACTGTTGTGGAGACATACTGAGCTGAACCAAGACCTGTGACTGTAGATGCAAGTTCCTGTGGATCAATAAAACTGGTAATATAATTGGCTAGTCCTTGAGATGTAGATAAGAGACCAATTGAACTGACAAATTGTAGGGTTCCAAGACCTGTAATACTTGACGCTAATTCTTGAGGATCAATAAAACTATTGATATAGGTTGTCAGACCCTGGGCTGTACTCGTGAGTTGTGCGCTTGAAATATAGCCTAGGGTCCCTAGATTTTGAAGTGAAGAAAAAAGAGCTGCTGATGAGATAAATGTTGACGGTACTGATGAGAGATACCCTAGAGTGCCCAATCCTTGTATACTAGAGAAGAGAGCCCCTGAGGAAATAAAACTCGACGGCACAGTCGACAGATAGCCCATCGAACCCAAACCGACCAATGAACTGGTGAGCTGCGGTGTTGAGATAATGCTTGACAATGAGAGCGATGACAAGTAGCCCATTGAACCCAAACCGACCAAGGAACTGGTGAGCTGCGGTGTTGAAATGATACTTGACAAAGAGAGGGATGACAAGTAGCCCATCGAACCCAAACCGACCAAGGAACTGGTGAGCTGCGGTGTTGAGATAATGCTTGACAAGGACAGGGATGACAAGTAGCCCATTGAACCCAAACCGACCAAGGAACTGGTGAGCTGCGGTGTTGAGATAATGCTTGACAAAGATAGCGACGACAAGTAGCCCATTGAACCCAAACCGACCAAGGAACTGGTGAGCTGCGGTGTTGAGATAATGCTTGACAATGAGAGCGACGACAAGTAGCCCATTGAACCCAAACCGACCAAGGAACTGGTGAGCTGCGGTGTTGAGATAATGCTTGACAATGAGAGCGATGATAAGTAACCTAGAGTGCCCAATCCTTGAATACTGGAAAAGAGTTGTGAGCTAGAAATAAAAGTCGACGGCACCGATGAGAGATATCCAAGTGTTCCAAGTGTTTTCATTGACGACAGAAGTTGTGAACTTGAAATATATCCAAGTGTACCCAAGCCAAGAGTTGTGCTTGTTAAACTGATGTCCGATGCACCACCACTAAGAAGAGATCCATTTAAATAAAGCGAACCATTGGAAAGCGTCAAGGATCCTGGTGTATTTGTATAGAGATCCCTAAAAACAAGTGTACTTAGTTGTAAAGTACTCGCATAGAGATTTGTAAACGATGAGACTGTCGCAGCAGAAAGACCATATGTACCCTCATATCTGTAAAAACTTATTGTTGGTGGCGCATTTCCAGCTGTGAGGTTATTGAAAAATTTCAAGACACCACCATCCACATCAAACACCCATGGATATGTACCTGCTGCGCTCAAAGGATTTCCAGCAGAATCATACACAATTGTTTGATAGAATCCTGCTCCATAACTCGCTGGAATTGCACTTGTAAGAATATTTAATTCAGGATTTGCAGCTGTCGCATCAGTGAACCAATAGGATTCATACAAGTTAATATGTTTGAGTGTAACATTTACATATTTGACTATATAAGGATATGCTGCGCTCGTCCAACGCTGTCCTTTTGTAAAGGTAAAATCTCTTACAAAATCCGTCGGTAAAGCAGTTGGTATCGGCTGTTGAAAAATTTGTATTGATGGTATAATTCTTGATCTTGAGGTGATTGATTCTTGTGATACAGCTGCTGTATCTTGAGTATCTGTGACACCAAAATTTTTTTTGTACAATAATGTGATTTTTTGTGAATCTGATGCCATCCCTTTTTATACTGTAGAAAAAACATTATGATATCGTCGCGGTAACTTGTGAAAACGCAAAATTACGATTCATGGGAATTCCTATTCTACAGATAATTCGTACATCCTTTGGCGACGGTGTCGCAAAAGAAGGTATAAAAAGAGCTGGGAATTGTATAGTTGGTGACGCAATTGTAGCACCGGAAGTCACTCCACCATACACTTGTTGGTAAGTTCCTGTTGAATCAACATAATATGTAAGCGCACTGGCTGAATTTGAGATTGTTCCATTTGCATCTAACCATACCGTTGTAGGTGATGTCCCATCAGTTGGTAAAATAGATGCCTGATCTTCAACTTTGTAGAAAACTTTCAATGTATCAGATGTTCCAGTAAAAATTAATAAATTGTTCGACACTGAAATTGCGTCTGTGTCCGCAGCAACATATGTGATTGTAAAACGAAGCTGAGAGAAATTTGTGTTTTGATTGGACACTTTCCATGCAAACGTTGCGAAACGATGCCCAGATGTAAGAACACCACTGTAATCAACCGTGTTAAGATCAGTAGCACTATATTGTTTTGTCCTGTAGTCGATGTAACAATCGGTTCGCGTTCCCTTTGACCGATGTCCTCCATTTGTCACCTGAAGTTCATTTGAAAGAACATACGCAACTCCTGGATCAACAATTGAATATTGATGCCATGTTGTTGTATATAAAAATCCTGTGTAGGAATAATTCGCAGCATTTGAAGCGAAAATATAGGGTGGTACGAATGTGGTCCCGTCATAGTTTGAAAATGACCAGATTCTACATCCTACAGCGGCTCCTCCACTGTAAAGTGTATTAAGAGATCCTGGGAGAGTCGTGTTGATAAGTGTTACAGAAGGACCATCTACAATACACGGTAGAGCTGTTGCTGAAAAGGCACCAGAGGTATTGGAGGGATTTGCTGCAGTTACTGTCATTGTAATGGAAGTGGCATAGGCAGACGCAAGGGAATTCATTTGAAAAGAGCCGTTTGAAAACCCAATTCTCTGATTCTGGAGAATTTGCCCACTATTTGAACCTGAGATTACATGAGACAAATCTGTTTCTGAGAAACTTGTTGTCACAGAACCTGCAGTATTCGTATAGGATAGCATAGGAGATTTATAAAAATATTGACCCAAGTTGGATGCCCCTGTTATTGTACTCAGAGTCGGTTGTCCAGAAACAACTCTTACACCTGAGACATAACTATTAGTCGGTGGTGTTCCTATAGAAAAATTAAATGCCATATCAAGTACTGTGGCAGTTCCTAAGAGACCATCATAATAAAATGTTATTTGTGATGTGATTGGTGTAGCGACCTGTGTCAAAGTCGTAGTGTGAGTATATTGTGTTGGTGTAGCCGAGAAAGTAGCCTGTTTTATCGTAACTGTATTTGACGCATTTAAGTAAAAGCCCTGATAATAGGCTGGGCTCGCGTACTTATCGTAGACGTTTGTTGGTGTAACTGTAAGATTATTCTGGGTTCCTGCTGTAGGCGTCGTTGCGGGAAAACCATTAAATGTTACCGTCGGTCCAGTCGCCGAGATAGGACCTGATATCGCTGTGGCAAGTGTCGCTATACCTGTGGCAGTTGTTCCACGATTTGTTAAAACATGTAAAGGAACTACAAAATTCGAGCTTGTCCAGTCTGTATTTGTGTTCAAGAGTGTTGTGACTGTAATACTATCAGTAACTCGCTTGATTGTTCCAGAAAAATACCTGGCAAGAAAATTTACAGTTATACCTGAATCTGGACTGAGGTACGAGGTACTAATACCTAAGGTTGAAGCGAAAGGTCCAGCGATTGATGCGGAGTTTGTTGCCTTCACGTAAAAATTGTATTTTGAATCTGGATACAAGTTGGTTGCGTCATATTGTATTACATTGCCTTGTGTGGAATCGGGGCTAGTTACAAATGTAAAAGGGCTTGTTTTTACAGCCGTCTGTGCATCATAGACTGCTGTTCCATATCGCACACCAGGAATCGGTACAGAGTTAAAAGAAATATCATACCGTGAAATTGTAGCTACAGATCCAGGGTTAAGCGTATCAGCATACTGAGGAGTACTGAAATAGAACGATAAACTCTGATAGGTTACATTTGTACTCTGTACTTTACGCGGTACAGAAGGAGGACCAGCAGCTAAAAAGGGCGAGAAAATTGTAGATGCCATATTACAACCTACATTAAAGTTATTGTACCAGGCAATCAGTTGCCCATCCTTATTTAAATTAGTAAGAGTTGGAGCATAATATACAAAGGCATACCGTGGCTGACCGTCTTGAGGAAATGTTTTTAATTGTACTCCCGTTGCCTGAACTGTATTTGTTAGAACAGCTCCTGTAATATAATTTAATCCATTATGATAATTTACCATACCAGTGGATAATGTTGATATAATCGTCGATGGATTGATGGAAGTTAATTGTGTAGAGACCATTACATTGAGAGAGTTGATGACAGGGACCCATGAACTCTGAAATCCAACATTAATCTGAGTTGGATAGGTCCAAGGAATGTAAATCTCTGAACTCTGGGATACAGGCGTTCCGAATAAAATAGACGAAGGTGGATTAATCAAATTCTTCTGAATCCACTCATCGCTGTAAATAAGATTTCCTGGTGTTGATACATATCCTATTGTACCTAGACCGGCTACTGTACTTGTAAGTTGTGTGGTGGAAACAAAGTTCGCTTGAACAGTTGAAAGATATCCCTCTGTGCCTAAACCGGCGATCGTAGACCGTATGTTTGACATTGTTACATCACCGATACCACCTGAACCGCCGATAATTGTTGAAATAAATCCAGCTGTACCCAGTCCAGCCACTGTGCTCGCAAGAGGCGGTCCAAACGGCAAATTCGTGAGCTGAGAACCATCACCAGCAAAATAGGCGCTCGTCGTAGTGCCTGTTACGTTCACTGGTCCATCTACATAAACGCTTCCACCTAGAACACGAAAATCGCCATAAGGATTTAAGGCATCAAACGAAATGGTCTCGTAGCCAAACTTATTTGATGGAATTGTTGTAAGCAAATTTGCTGGATTAATACCTGTGAGTTGTGTACCGTTACCAATGAATGAATTTGCTTGTACAGAACCAAGTATTGTTGCATTGCCTGCCTCCAAAAGACCCGTTGAAATACTCGCTACGTTAAATTTTCCTGTTAGCGTAAGCGATGAAGTTGTTAAAGCATCTGTATTGATAATTGATGTAGAAAGAAGAACAACTGATGAAATATATGTAGCTGTAAGAGTTCCCGTGCTCACAAACGGAGCCGCAAGTACACCACTTGCATCGCGTATCCAGAAATTTCCCGTACTCGGTAAAGCATACGCAGGAATTGAATTTGACTGGAAAAATCCCGCTGTCAGACTTGCATTCAGTGCGCCCAATGGGATATTGGACAGCTGCGAACCATCGCCACGAAAATAGGTAGCCTGTAAAAGACCACTACCTTGAAGTGAAGTAAGAGGAATTGTAGAAATACCAAAAAGTGGCGTAGCAAGAGTACCAAACAGTGAACTTGTAGCTACACTAATTCCGAGCAAGGTAGCATTATTTGTAGAAACCAGTGCAGAGACTGGAATACTTCCTGGCGCAAAAAGTGTAGTCGATAATATACCGAATAAAGAAGCCGTAGGTACTGAAAGAAGTCCTTTAGCGTCACCAACAAAGGATCCACCACCCAAAATACGAATACCCGTATTTGAACTTATATCAATTGCATATTGGGGACTTGAAATGCCTCCAATTCCCAGGTTCTTTGATTTGATATTGAAAGTAAAGGCGGCTTCACTAGGAAATAAAGAGTTAAGTATATCTCCATTTACTGTTGAAATCATTGAAGACGGACCAAAATGAACTGTGTATCCCTCGTAGTCATTCGCAATAACAAACCGTTCTTCACGACTACTGACATCTGGGGCAATTTTAGCAAATGAAATCCGGCTGTTTCGAATTAATAAATCATTTGTTGAAAAAGCTGCTGCTGCCATCCGAAGACGATCTCCCTACAGTATGCGGATATACAGAAAAACAAGATCCTACACACGAAACAGTATGAGTTCTCAGAGCGGTTACGAATTAGCTGGAATGACTCGCATGGGTTCAGTACCTGTTTCTAAACATTTACCACTCTGTAACATAACCGAGATTTCACCCCTTGCTTCGCGCCCCATTGTATTACTTGCTACCGCCACAATTACAGATGACAATCTTTTTGCTAATGGTCTATTTCAAAACGTTTTTGTTCTGTACAAAATGTTCGACTCCGCAGGTTGGACTCCGATCTTAGTTGTTAATACAAAGCCAACGAACATAGAAAAAATTCCAGAGGTTCTTCGGACAACACGTGTACTTAGCATTGAAGATCTTGTAAAACAGCCTCTTCCGATAAAAGCCTACATTGAAATTGGAATGAGCATTGATCCTAATCTTCGGCGATTCTTGAAAATGATCGGTGCAAAGACTTTCAAGCTTTATCTTGGTAACATCTTGAATATTGATATTGAGACACCTGTCTTCTATCCGTCAATGAATTTTAGCCACCACGTCGTAGGTGAAATGGATGAGATTTGGGTCTCTCCGCATTATGGACAGCATTCTGAATATGCCTGTGCCCTCAATCAAGTAGACCCCGCTCAAGAGAGAAAAATTGCCCCCTATGTGTGGGACTCTTGTATCCTAACGGATGGCAATCGGCGCAATCCCCAGTGGCGTCCTAGAAAAGGTGATGAGAAGGAGACCTTCGTCGTTATGGAGCCCAATATCAGTTTTCAGAAAACGGGTCTTCTTCCGATCATGGCTCTTGAAGGCTGGTACAGAAAAAACAAGGGCTGGAATGGTCAGGTTGTTATTGTTAACGGCGATCGTATGGCATCTATACCTTTCTTCAAAGAGTCAATCTTGAATACACTGGAGCTCCAGAAAGATGGAAAACTTGTAATCCTCGGTCGCAAAGATATGGTTACGATGATGACAGACTATCCGAGTGCCACCTTTGTTCTTCATCAATGGAACAATGAATACAACTATATGACTCTTGAATTACTTTGGTCCGGATTTCCTGTAGTTCATAATGCCCAATCTTGGAAGGAATATGGATATTGCTACGAGGGAAATAGTGTAAATAGTATGATTTCCAAAATTTCATTTGTAAGAGAACGCCACGGTGAACTCTTAGAAACCTATAAATCTCATGCAAGACTCTTAGCCTGGACTCATTCTCCCTATAATCCCGATGTCCAAAAGGCGTGGATTAAACTCGTATGCGGTTAAACCAGTCATATCTGAATACGGGTTCAAAAAAGAATGAAGGTCGGTATCACTGCAAACTTCCAATTCTCCTTTTTCAGTGGAGGAGGATCTTCAACCACGATTGCCACTGCCGAAATTTGTAAAAAACTCGGTCATGACATATATTTAGTGAATACGAATGGTACACAGGAATGGTGGGATGATTGTAAAACTCTGAAAGCTGAGTACCCGAATATCCTACATTTGGAGAACTTAAAGAATTTGAATGGAGCGCCGCCGCTTGACATATTATTGGAAGTGAGTACTCTTATTACAACGGCTGAGCTTAGAAGAAAGATCGCCAAGCAGTGTATCTGGGTTGTTAGAAAACCGGTGCTTTTAAATGACATTGAAAACAGTATTTATCCACTTACATCTACAAAGCGAAATTTGGATGGACTCTCCGCCATCTGGGCTCTTGATCTAGAAGTCACGAAGGATGAGATTGAATATTTAGAACTCTTGTCTAAGGGTCTGCCTGTTCGGCATGTGCCTTTTGTTTGGTCACCGAGTGCAATTGATACGCACAAGAAAGAGTCTGGTACACCCGAATGGATTCAGGTTCTTTCTTATTTCATCCAGCAGAAGGGTGGAATTCCTCCGTGGTCTATACACATCTGCGAGACCAATACAAGTGCCAGCAGCAGTTGTACAATTCCCCTTGTGGCTCTCCGAGATATGAAACACAAATCAATCATACCCTTTTCTAATTATAAAATTCACAATGCTGAACATATTGAGAAAAACGACTTTTTTTCGCAAAATGTTATGAAACATTGTCAGATTGATGGATTGACGGCAACGTTTGTTGGGCGTCAGCGCATTATTGATTGGATTTATGATCCTGCTTCCATTGTTTTTTCTCATGTGCGTTTTCGTACTATTCGTTCTATGTTTCTTGATACAATCTGGTGTGGTATTCCTCTTGTACATAACTCCAAATTACTTTGTGATATGGGATCACCGTATTATTATTCTGACAATTCCATTATTGAGGCTGGGGTAGCATTTGCAAAGCTAAACCAGGATTTACTCCAAGGAAAGGGGATGTTTGAGACAGGATTCGTAGAAACAATGCGCGCAAAGCTTCGTTCTGGGTTTACATCGGATTCTGAGCGTGTAGTGAGTGGTTGGAGGGACGCGTTTTCCTCTTTGCCTGTCTTTCTTGCGCCTGTACTTGCTTCTGTTTCTGCTCCTGTTTCTGCTCCTGTTTCTGTTATGCAGACATCAAAGAAAACACTACATGTTCTTTTTACTGATATGTGGGATGGCTTCAATGCCGAGCATAATATGTTCTTACTTATGATGTATGAAGCTCTTAAATATGCCGATAAGGAAGTTCAACTTGTTGGATATACTATACAGACTCTACCAAGTGGTTTCCAGCCAAATGTACTTATCTTTGGTCCTTTCGGTACCGAATGGAAGAAAGAAACCTGGAAGACGATCAAGAAGGTTCATTTTACAGGAGAAAACACACAGCCACAACTTGGTGATGGTGTAGAACTCAATCTTGGATATGCGCACGCCGATTTTGTAAATGAATCTTATATTCGTTTTCCTCTCTGGATGATTGAGATTGACTGGTTTGGTGCTAATTTGGAATTGATTAACAATCCCAAGCCTTTGCCCGTTGATCGCTGCACAAAGGTATATCCTGGAGAAATCGGTGAGAAGACAAAGTTCTGTGCATTTGTTGTCACGAACCCCTGTAATCCTGTACGCAACAATGCTTTCCACTGGCTTTCTCAATATAAACAGGTAGATTCTGCTGGACGACTCTTTAATAACGTCGGTGATGAAATATTTGCTGGTCTTGGAGGAGGCGGCGGCGAACTCAAAAAGCATGAATTTTTGAAAAAGTACAAGTTCTGTTTTGCCTATGAGAACTCAAGTTCTCCTGGTTATACGACAGAGAAACTTCTACACGCGAAGGCTGCTGGTTGTATTCCTATCTATTGGGGTGATCCGAAGGTTGAACGTGATTTCCAGCCAGGTGGGTTTATTGATGCTAGAAAAATGACATCGCCAGGTGAACTCATCCAGGCTGTGCAAACTCTGGATGAAAATCCTTCTGAATATCTGATGAAGTTGGCTGTGCCTGCACTTGATGATTATAAGCGCGACCTTGTTCGGCGTACCTTGAGAGAAGTGTCTTATGGCATATTGAAGGCGGCAGGTATCCCTCAGAATAAACTTGACCAGATTCCACAGTTCATTGGTGGCAAGTCTACTGAAGAGGCAGCGGCGATCGGTAGGGAAAGAACTGTATCTTTTTCTCCTGCTGCTCTTTCTACTGCTCCTGCGCCTGCGCCCGTTACAACACTTAAGGAGGTACCTGTAAACAAAGTTGAAAATATTAATTCGCCGCTCGTCATTACATATGCAACGCGCAATTACTTATCATCTCTTCAGCAACTCTTAGCAGGAATCACCATACAAAAGAAGGGAATCACAGATCTTGATCTTCATGTTTGGCTCGCACAAGATATACCCGAGGACTCACGAGCTCTTCTAAAATCAAATTACCCCGATGTAAAATTCTTTAGTCCGCCTGAGTCTGAAGTACCACAGGACTTCCCTGATTTCTGGAACCCCCAGCATTTTGCCTGGAAATGTTGGCTACTCAATCACATTTGCTCGTCGGCAGAATACAAAGATCGCATCGTACTCTATCTAGACGCAGGTGTCTTCTGCTGCAGGTGGCCCAGTGATCTACTTCGTATAGCCTACGAGGATGGTGTCTGTTTACTTGAAGATCCTAGACAGACAAATGACCAATGGTGCCACAATACATTCAAGCAGGTTCTACAAATGACGGATAGCGAAAAGGCAGCACAACAAATTGCAGCCAACATACAAGCCTTCAAGGCGGGTCATCCCTCCGCGATTGCGTTTTACTCACAGACTTATACATTGTCAAAACAGCGTTCTCTGATTGTCGGTACAAAATGGGAGGGTCTGCGCGCAGGAAAGCCGTATGGGCATCGTCATGACCAAAGTATCATGAGTCTTCTATCACGGCGAATGGGTTTAACGCGCTACCCCCTTGATAAAGTCTATTGCGATATCAGTCTACGAAAGACTTTCATGTCTGGTAAGGCTTTCTATGTTCACAGAGGACAGTTCCAGATTCATAAGCAGTTTACACAGGGTATTGATGATGCCTATGTAATAAATCTGGATAGAAGAAAGGATCGCATGGATAAACTCTTTGAAAATTCTCCATCTCTTAATGGAAGAGTTCAGAGAGTCAGCGCCATCGAGGGACGTGACTTAGTTCTCACACCTCAACTCGCGCGCCTTTTCAGACCGCATGATTTCCACTGGAAGAAGGCGATCATGGGCTGTGCGCTCAGCCATCTTGGGCTCTGGTGGCAACTTGCGAATGAGAAACAGGAAATTACTAATTATTTGATTCTTGAAGATGATGTAAAACTACAGCCTCAGTGGGAAGAGAGATGGAAGGAAGCGGCGGCACATGCTCCTGATGACTATGATGTCATTTATCTTGGTGGTATCCTCCCTCCTAATCGCGCTGCATTTGAACAAATGAAAGAACCTACAAACCAGTATTTCGCACGGGTAGCACCGAATTCTGTTTTCGGTCAGAATCCTCCTAATCGTTATTTCCACTGGTGTGCCTATGCCTACGTACTTTCGAGAAGAGGTGCGGAGAAGATTCTACAGCTACTCCATGCTCACGATGGTTACTGGACAAGCGCGGATCATATGATCTGTAATCATGTAGAACATATGAAGCTTTATTTCTTGAATCCCCTGGTGGCGGGTTGCTACCAGGATGAAGATCCTAAGTACCAAGTCAGCGCATTCAATGATTTTAATCGTGTAGATGGATTTGATAGTGATCTCTGGAACAATGACAATCGTTTTACATCTGAAGAGATTTCAATGAATATGACTGCCGCCTCGCCACTGTCTCTCAATTTACATGAGGTACTCAGTCAAGTTCAACAGAGGGCAGCCACTAAGTCTGTAGTAAAGAAGGAAGAAGATACTGGTGTAATACAAATTGAGACAGAACTTCCTCCGCTCTGGAAGAAATATATTGATGAACTAATTCTTCCCGAAAAGAAAGGAAGTTCCTCTATAAGACAGATAGCAGTTCAATGCCTACAGCAGTGGCAACCCGATGATTGGAATAACATTGAACTCACCGTATTACTCGCGTCCTTTCCTTCCACGCTAACTAGATCCTCAGAACCATTACTTGATCCGTCCCCTGATACTCTTCAGGGTGTAATTAATCACTGGAAGACTATGAAACCATCTACAGAAGAAGAGACTAAGTTCTGGACTAGAACACTTGAATCACTTACAAGTTGGAAAGAGACACCCTTATTTATATCATCACCGCCATTGCCGAGAAGAAAACGCCTAGTCTGCCTGAAGCAGCATGCCCTGCGTGGTCCTGAACTCTATGAAGCCGAATGGCTAAAGCATGTTCTGGGTCCCGATATCCCCCTTGACATTGAACATGTAGAACTGGATGATTCTCCTCCAATTGACACACCAATTGTTTTTTTCCAGAAGAATCATATCCCGCAGTATAATGAACTTCTACGAAAGTGGAATGATTCGGGTTGCGACTTCTACATATTACATTTAAGCGATGAATACCTGAGCGATGACCTCTCAGTCTATTCTTTGCCGATGTGTAAGGGTGTATTGCGCATGTATGAACGCCCTGGAATGCCCTCTTCAGAAAAGGTGAAGGTAGTTCCTCTAGGATATCATTTTACAATTGATGGTGGCTCAGAAAATCCCGCCGAGAAGACGCCGCGCCTCCCTTTCCGCAGCAATCGGTGGTCCTTCATGGGTACAGCATGGCGTTCTCGCAGAGAACTGTTGGAACCATTTAACAGAATCCAACCGAATCGCACTATTTACGCAGATTCTTGGGAGAGTTCGCAGAAAATTAAGAGAAAAGAGTACCTTGCAGTTCTTCTCGATTCTTATTTCGTGCCTTGTCCCGTTGGCAATAATGCCGAGACATTCCGCATCTATGAGGCGCTTGAGTGTGGATGTGTACCTCTCTATGTAAAAAATGGCGATAATGATCCCCTCGCAACTAGACTCATGGAAGAAATCGGTATTTTACCGTCATCCAATTGGTCTGAAGCGGCGTCACTCGTTGAACATTTATTACAGAATATTCAGATGCTGGAAAACTATCGGACGGTTGTACTGAACCGTTGGTTAGCCTATAAGAAGAGAGTAGCTGAGACTGTAAAGCAGATTCTAGGTGTCTAAAAACATCGTAATCTCTGCCACCAGGTTTTGGATTGCGGCTGTGACTGTATCTCTGGTTTTGGTTTTTCAGAACTCATGTACATACTTGACCATTCGTTAATTGTATAACGATCCCCCATACATACATTACAACGAGCACAGATAGGTAGTAAATTATCTATGTTCGTTTTTCCACCCTTTGATTCGGGAATATTATGTCCACTTTGAAAGTCAAATACAGTAATTCTATTCGGACACCAAACCACTGGGCATTTTGCCTCAAATACTTTCCCCATTTTTTGTATCCACACGGCTTCTCTCAGTGCTGCGGTTATCTTCTCTTTTCTTCCTCTTCCCTTCGGTCGCAACAGGGGGAGGAAAAGTTCCCGCATTTTCGTTTGCTTTCTCGGCATCTATACCTATTTAAGGCGTTAGCCTTATGTTGTTTTAGAACCCATGGATCAAAGTTCGCTTCCTTCCTATTTGAAGAGCATTGAGAGTCTGATTCAGTCAGGCTCAAATCCTGTACTGACGAATGCTTCGTCGCCGCCTTCTGCTCCCCCTAGTGTAGGTCCCGACGGAGGTGTTGCCCAGCCACTCGTTCTTCGTCAGGCTGATAAGAGCAAGCTCCAGTTCATGCTTGTCGGCACCCACTGTCATCAGTTCACAGGCTACAGTAAGGTCACGTGGGGCATTGTCCAGCAGCTTGCTAAGCAGCCTTGGATGCAGGTCACGCACTTCGGTTTCCAGAAGTTTCATGCTATCCCTCCAAATTACCGTCCCTATCCGAGCAATGTTGAGGTAATTGATGCCGCTGCGCTTGAGAAAGCGGGTCCGCAGGCACAGCAGGGTCAGGGCTTCGGTTTCTTCCAGCTGCCCGAAATTATACGCAAGAAGCAGCCGAATGTAGTTATGATCTACAATGATATGTCTGTCGTCGCGAAGTTTCTTGAGGAGATCCGCAAGAGTGGTATCCCGCGTAACTTCAAGGTCTGGGTCTATTGCGACCAGGTCTACACCACACAGCTCCAGGGCTACCTTGACATCCTAAACCGTGATGCAGATCTCGTATTTGCCTTCACCAATTACTGGAAGAAGTGCCTCAAGGATCAGGGTATCACGCGCCCTCTTGATATTATCCTACACGGATTTGACAACAGTCAGTTCTTCCCCATGCCGAAGGAGCTGGCGCGCAAGCAGGTCGGTATCCCGAACGATATCTTCCTCTTCCTGAACCTGAATCGCAACCAGCCGCGCAAGCGCTATGATTTGCTGATCATCGCGTTTGTTGAGCTGGTTGTCAAGTACCCGACGAAGCCGCTGTTCCTCATGTGTATCTGCGACAAGGGCGAGAAGGGTGGCTGGTGGCTCTTTGAGATCTTCCAGCGTGAGCTCAAGCTCCGCAACGTGCCTACCGAGATGTTCGGTAACCGTCTCATGGTCAGCACACAGGACATGTCATTCTCTGACCAGGACATCAACATGTTCTACAATATGGCTGACGTTGGTATCAGCACATCTGAGGGCGAGGGCTTTGGTCTCTGCCAATTTGAGCAGATGGGTGTCGGTGTTCCGCAGGTTGTCCCTGACATCGGCGGCTACAAGGAGTTCTGTAACGCCGAGAATACATCACTGGTCAAGCCGAAGTTCCGTTACTATCTGCCGACCGTCTTCTCACCCGTTGGTGGCGAGGCGTTCGCCTGCGACCCGCACGATATCTGCGTGGCGATGGAGGAGTATGTAAATGACTCTGACAAGAAGACGACACATGGCAAGAAGGCGCGCGAGACTGTACTCAAGTACACGTGGGAGAAGGCGTGCGAACGTCTTGTTAAGCGCCTCGACGATGAGAGGAAGGAGCTAGCCGAGGAGTAAACCATCGTTTGGCTTTCTTGCTGCGCTTCATAGCGTCGCGTACTAAATCAGAATCTGTTGTTTGTGCGGTCTTTCCGCCTAACAAGAGACTACTTACACGCGCATAGCCCCACTGCTGTTGTGTGGCACCCGGGCGATGCCCTGTTCTCCACGCTGCCATACCTCTGTCATATGACTTTTGTAGAAGGTTGAGTGGAACACCTGTAAGTTTGGACCGATCCTTGAGGGATTTCACATCTGGGTACTTACGATTCCATGTAGCCGTGTAGGATGATTTTCTTGTTTTTACACCTTTGTCTGTTTTAAATCCAACATAGGCTTTCGGATTCTTCCAGTCAAGTGTACCAAAGCGCCGAATTTCCTTCACGCGTTTTCTTGTTTTGTTTTTGGACAAGGTTCCAAAATATTTGGGAGGTAAATACATTCTTTCTTTATAGAGAGAAATGTCCCCTGGATGTGGATGTGATATGCAAACTCCTTTGCCTGCGTCTGTAACACAACCGATGGCACAGACAGGTGGCGCTTACCAGCAAAGTGGCGGCGGCTGTGGTTGTATGGCATGGAAGGGCGGAAAGACGCGCCGCGTGCGTCGTGGTGGTTATAGAGCTACTGCGAAAAATCGCAAGTATTTACGTCGGTGGAAGCAGGGAAAATCAATCGGATTTACAATGCGTTCAAGTCTCAAGGCGAAAGGACTCATACCGCGCGCGTCAGGTAAGAAAGTTGTGAGTCCAAAGTATAAATAAAATATCTTGCTTGTTGTCAAGGCTTGACAATGTTTCAAGGTACACCACTTGCAATACCAAAAGATGTAAAAACAGATCCCGATAAGAAGGAGTTTCGTACACGCTCCGGATATCTTCCATCCGAGTCATTCAAATCACTTCAAACGTCAATGCTTGAAAGCGGAATTATTGCCACAGGACGCGCTCTCCATTTTGCCGCTGACTTGGTCTGTAGCGGTGGTCTAACAGTCTTTATACAACTCATCTGGGACTATGCGATTCAACATATCGGAATTGCCTCTCCTCGTGTCTTTGTCTATCTAAAAAAACGAGTAGCGGAAATTGATGATATGATTGCGAAATACGCAGAAGATGATCTCATTAAAAACGAAGAGTTTCAAATTCGCATTTCTGAACTCATCTATGTACTTCATGAATGCCCACGTAGAAGTAAATTAGTCTGGACAAAGGTTGGTCCTGAAACACATCGTGATGGATGGCTTATTGATGTAGCTTCTGCGCCTGAAACACAGGTACTTCGGAAAGTGTATCAACATGGTAACGATCATAATATTATGCGTAGCGTCGGCTCAGAATTTCTGAAAGCGATCAGTGATGGCTCAGTTGAGAAAGCACTCTTCTGGATTCGCTGGACGCTTGATAAAGAATTACGATCCAAAAAGGAGAGTGGAAATGGTCTCACCACTGTTCAGCGCGGTTCACAAAGTACACGAGGAAAAGGTAAAACTGATATTATCTTTTTCTTCGGAGATCTCTGTGGAGAAGCCTACAAGGATTATGCGGGGCGATCCATGATTCGCATGCATGAAGAATTTCAATGTCTCTTGGACCTGTTTCGCGGAACGGATCCGCGATTTACAGGTAAACATAGGAAAAATATTCTCGGTCTTCTCGTCGTTATTTTATGCGAAGTTCCGCGGTGGAAAGTGCCCGCCGCGCCTGTTCTTATTAAAGATCCCGTCACACTTTCAAGGGCTATTAAACAAAGTGGCAATTTTTTTAAGGAAGTCATGGTAAATCCCCGTGTAAACCTTGTGGGCAAAAACATCTTTAAAGGTGGAAAACTCTCCGATACAACTAAACTCAAAGTTATCAAAACGAACGGTCTTGAAGATCATTTTTCAGCCTATGAAAAAGCGATGGAAGATTATATGAATCACTAGTAGATGGCATATGATGTCGCCTGTACATTGTTCGGGCATGGAAATGACACCCTTCAAAGAAAACCAGTTCCTAAAGGGTGCTGCGTTGTTACAGGTGTTCTCTGTGGAGATGCTTCACTTGTAGAAGTTAATTTGAAAGCTATAAATAAAGTCTTTAAACAAAACGACGTCGAGACACAAAAATATATTGTGAATCCTCGTACCTATCAAAAAGAACTTGAAAAAAGCCTCGGTTTTGAAATTCATATTGCTGAAGGCGACAAGGGAGAAGAAGCAAATCTGTTTGATTTTCAACTCTTCATGGAGGGCGAAAATGACGATTCTGCTACTTCGTGGCTTGTTCGTTCTGGATTATATGAATATCCAATTAAAACTCGGCGGAGATTTATTATTGGAGAAGAAATAGACACTTCAGATCTAAAAATCTCTGACCTTGAACTAGCATTTGAAGAATCACTCTATCCAACAATTGATCAACTCAAAGCTGTTTTGCCTAAAAAGAAGAAACTATCTTTCAAAGAAATAGATGATCTTATTGAAGAACATTTTCATGTCGATAGCAACGATGTCTTAAAACGGTATCAAGATAAAGGCAAGAGAGTTGTCTTTTACAATTTTGTGTGTCGCTCACAAGGTGTCTCTGAATTTCAAATGGAATTACGATCCCAATCAAAAGTAATTGCGGCACTACGAAGAAAATCTCTAAATCAAAATCTTGCTGGGCGACTACGAGTAAACGCACAAAAAAACCTCAAAGGGCAAACAAATGCAGAAAAAAATAGAAGAACGCGTAAAAACAGACGCTGAACTAGATGTCAAAGCGACCCATTGCAGCGTTTGCCGCTCTTGTAAAGAAAACACTACATATGCCGCCACACTTGGCTAAACTACAGACCGATGGCTCATTTCGCTATGTAGATCGTATTTCCAGAACTGCCTCTTTATTAAAAACCGATGAAACCTACAAATCTGTAAAAACATATTTTGATCACCAAAATTCGT